>Ga0209506_1000302_pt1 | contig 69110 bp, 55 predicted proteins | sample AD_JPNHG2_MetaG_FD_184409 | JGI IMG/M metagenome (GOLD analysis project Ga0209506, IMG submission 184409) | Active sludge microbial communities of municipal wastewater-treating anaerobic digesters from Japan - AD_JPNHG2_MetaG (SPAdes) (version 2) | ecosystem: Engineered > Bioreactor > Anaerobic...
TGCACCCGCATCGCGGCGACAAACCGTGCCCACTCCTCCCGCGCGCACGGACGCACCACCACCTGCCCCAGCACATCCCTATCCGCCGCTGTCAGCCTTCCCGGCTTCATGCTCCATCTCTATCATGTCCAGACCGGCTTGTCCAGCCCCCTCCCTATCACGCTCCTAACGCTCAGCCTTCCAGTCACGGTGACGGAGCCCTGGGCCCACCCGCCTCCCTCTTTCTTCGCCCCGCGTCCTTGACGCTCCACCGGGGGCGTGACTAGTATCATGTGATTTCGAGCGCGAGGGGGGCGTGGGGCATGCTCGGCCAGTACATCCCGGTTCTCATGGCGATCGGCTTCGCGGCGGCGGTGGCGGGAGGCATGATCGGTCTGTCGGCGCTGCTCGGGCGCGGTCGGGTCGCCTACCAGCGCAAGACCGAGACGTACGAGAGCGGCATGCCGCCGCTCGACTCGGCACACAAGCGGGTCCCGGTCCGGTTTTTCATCGTCGCGATGGTGTTCATCGTCTTCGATGTCGAGGTCGCGTTCCTGTTCCCGTGGGCGGTCGCCGCCCGCGACGTGGCGAGGTCGCAGCCAACGACCGTGCTGGCGGTGGGCTTCACGTTCCTGGCCGTCCTGGCCATCGGCTTCGCCTACCTGTGGCGCGAAGGGGCGTTCGACTGGGCCCGCCGGGAGAAGGCATGACGACGCACCCCAACCTCCCGGAAGTGCCCGACGGCCCCAGCGAGGTCACGTTCGACGCCCGACTCGACAAGAAGATCACCGAGACCCTCAAACGCTACCCCAACCAGCGGGCGGCCCTGCTGCCGACGCTCTGGCTGTGCCAGGAGCGGTTCGGCTGGATCTCGCCGGGGGTCATGCGCGCGGTGGCGGCGCGGCTCGGCGAGAGCCCGGCCTACGTCGAGGGCGTGGTGACGTTCTACACGATGTTCCGCACCCGCCCGCCGGCCCGCTACGTGCTCCAGGTTTGCCGGACCCTCTCGTGCGCTGTGTGCGGCGGCAAGGAGCTGCTGGAACACCTCACCCGCACGCTCGGCATCGCGGTCGGCGAGCGCACGCCCGACGGCCTGTTCGAATTGCAGGCCGTGGAGTGCCTCGGGGCGTGCGGTAGCGCCCCCGTCATCCAGATCAACGACGACTACTACGAGAACATGAGCCCGGAGAAGATCGACGCCGTGCTCGCGGAGCTCGGGAAGAAGGAATGAGAGTGGACCCCATCCTCCTGCGCGCCCGGGGCACTCCCGACTCGCAGTCGCTCACCGCTTACCTCGCCGCCGGCGGGTACAACGCCTGGGAGAAGGTGCTCCAGATGACGCCCGAGGCCGTGACGGCCGAGGTCACGCTCTCGGAGCTGCGGGGCCGGGGGGGCGCCGGCTTCCCGACCGGCCGCAAGTGGAGCTTCATCCCCAAGGACCACCCGGGGCCGCGCTACCTCGTCTGCAACGCCGACGAGTCGGAGCCGGGCACGTTCAAGGACCGCGAGCTCATCGAGCACGACCCCCACCTCGTCGTGGAGGGGATCGCCATTGCCGCCTTCGCGATCAAGGCCAGCACGGCGTTCGTGTACATCCGCGGCGAGTTCGTGCGCTGGGCGAAAATCCTCGAGAGGGCAATCGCCGAGGCGAGGAACAAGGGCTACCTGGGCAAGGGCGTACTGGGCTCCGGGTACAGCCTCGAGATCGTGGTTCACCGCGGCGCGGGGGCGTACATCTGCGGCGAGGAGACGGCGCTCATCGAGTCCATCGAGGGCAAGCGCGGCTTCCCCCGCCTCAAGCCGCCGTTTCCGGCCGTCGCCGGCCTGTTCGGAAAGCCCACCATCGTCAACAACGTCGAGACGCTGGCCTGCCTGCCGCACATCATCAACCGGGGCGCCAAGTGGTTCGCGTCGATCGGTCGGCCCCGCAACACCGGCCCCAAGCTGTTTTGCGTCTCCGGCCACGTGCAGCGCCCGGGGGTGGTCGAGCTGCCGCTCGGCGTGCCGTTCCGCGAAATCATCTTCGAGCACTGCGGCGGGATTCGCGACGGGCGCGAGCTCAAGGCGTTCTTCCCCGGCGGCTCCTCGGCTCCGATTCTGAGCGCGGACCAGCTCGACGTGCGGGCGGACTTCGACGCCTGCGCCGAGGCTGGCTCGATGCTCGGCTCGGGCGGCGTCATCGTCCTCGACGACACGGTCGACATCGTCGAGGCCGCCGCCAACCTGGCCCACTTCTACGCGCACGAGTCGTGCGGGCAGTGCACGCCGTGCCGCGAGGGGTCCGACTGGGCCGTGGACATCCTGGAACGAATCCTGGACGGCCACGGTCGCCCCGGCGACCTCGAGTTGCTGCAGCGCATCTGCACGTACGCATCGGGTGGCATGACGATCTGCCCGCTCGGGGACGCCTTCGCGCTGCCGATTGCCAGCATGGTGAAGAAGTTCGCAGGGGAGTTCGAGCGCCGCATCGCGGCCGCCACCCCGTCCCCCCCCAGGAAGAAGCCGGTGCTGCCGTGGAGCGGCCCGTCACACGGGTTCGGGCGCTAGAGACGAGGAGGACATGCCGAAGCTCACGATCGACGGGCGAGTCATCGAGGTGGCCGAGGGCACCAACCTCATCGAGGCGGCCCGGAGCGCCGGGGTGGCGATCCCCTACTTCTGCTACCACCCGTACCTGTCGGTCGTCGGTCAGTGCCGGATCTGCCTGGTCGAGATCGAGGGCCAGCCCCGCCTCGCGATCGCCTGTGCGACGCCTGCTGCCGACGGCATGGTCGTGCGCTCCGAGACCTCGGAGCGGGTGCGCCAGGCCCGCAACGCGGTCATGGAGTTCCTGCTCGCCAACCACCCGCTGGACTGCCCGGTGTGCGACCAGGCGGGCGAGTGCCTGCTCCAGGACCACTCGTTCGACCAGGGGCTGGACACGACCCACATGATCGAGACGCGCCGCACGTTCCCGGGGCTCGAGCGGCGGCGGCTGGGTCCCCACATCGTCCAGAACCAGAACCGCTGCATCCATTGCTCGCGGTGCATCCGCTTCACCCAGGAGATTTCCGAGACCGCCCAGCTCACATACAAGACGCGGGGCAACCGGGCCTACATCGACACCCACGACGGCAGCCCCTTCGACGACCCGATGTCGGGGTGCGCCGCCGACGTCTGCCCGGTGGGTGCCCTGACCGTCAAGGAGTTCCGCTTCCGCAAGCGGAGCTGGAAGCTGCGCTCGACGCCCTCGGTGTGTCCTGGCTGCTCGATCGGCTGCAACGTCTGGATCGATCACCACGAACGCGTCGCCTACCGCCTCAACCCGCGCGAGAACGCCGCCATCAACGCAACGTGGATGTGCGACTACGGCCGCTTCCTCGCGGAGTCGCTCAACCACCACGAGATCCTGCACCCGCAGCGCCACACCGACGGCCGCCTCCAGCCCGTCGACTGGCCCGTGGCGCTCGCGGGCGTGAAGGAGGTGCTCGACGGCTCATCGAGCCTGCGGGTCGTGGCCTCCGCCAACCTCTCGAACGAGGAGCTCCACCTGGCCAAGGCGCTGCTCGGCGGCGCCCGCCGCGCCGACATCGTGGTGCCGGTGTGGAGCGGCGAGAAGCGGCGGATGAAGAACGGTGCCGGCACCTGGCTGCAGTCCCACGACGCCCACCCCAACGCGGCGGGGGCGCGCCGCCTGGGGCTGCGCCTGGTCGACCAGAAGGGCCTGGTGCACTTCCTTTACGGCGCCGCGGACGTCACAGTCATCCTCGACCCCCTCGCTCACCCGTTCCTCGAGACGGACGAGGCGATCCAGCTCTTGCGCGTTGGCACCGCGGTCGTCTTCGCCCGCCTCGAGCACCCCCTGACGCGCCTGGCGTCGTGGTTGCTGCCGACCCCCTCACTCGCATGCAACGAGGGCACCTTCACTTCCTCGACGGGCGCCGTGCAGCGCTTCGCGGCGGCGTTCGCTCCGCCCGGACAGTCGCGCCCGCTCTGGCTCACCCTGACGGCACTGGCGCGCGAGATGGAGGTCGAGGATCTCGTCCTCGCCTCGCCAGCCGAGATTTTCGCCCACATGGTCAGGACAGAGCGGGGCTTCGCCGGGCTGGAGTGGAAGGCGCTGGCCGGTACCACCGACCTCTCGCAGCGGGAGCGCCACCATGGCGGCTGAGCTCATCGTCGTTGCCGGCAAGTTGCTCGTCCTCGCCACGTTGCTCCTCACGGCAGTGCCGGTCATGGTGTGGGTGGAACGCCGGGGCGCGGCGTTCATCCAGGACCGGCTCGGCCCCAACCGGGTGGGTCCGTGGGGCATCATCCAGCCCATCGCCGACTCGGTGAAGCTGCTGTTCAAGGAGGACGTGACGCCGGCCGGGGCCAACCGCTGGCTGTACTTCCTCGCGCCCATGATCTCGGTGTTCGTGGCCATGCTCACGTTCATCGTGGTGCCGTTCGGCGACGGCAAGGGCGTCACGATCCTCGGCGTGCCGCTCGGCAGTCTCATGGTGGCCTCCGAGCTCGAGGTGGGGGTGCTGTACCTGCTGGCGATCTCGTCGCTCGGCGTTTACGGGATCGTGCTGGCAGGATGGTCCTCCAGCAACAAGTACTCGCTGCTCGGCGGGCTGCGCTCCTCGGCCCAGCTCATCTCCTACGAGCTGGCCATGGGGCTCGCCGTGCTGGGCGTGATCCTGGCCACGGGCTCGCTGCGGCTCGACGAGGTCGTCGCGGCCCAGTCGGGCAAGCCATGGAACGTCGTCCCGCAGTTCCTCGGTTTCCTGGTCTTCGTGGTGGCTATGTTCGCCGAGACCAACCGGCTGCCGTTCGACCTCGCGGAAGCGGAGACCGAACTCGTGGCGGGCTATCACGTCGAGTACTCCTCGATGAAGTTCGCGGCGTTCATGATGAGCGAGTACATCAACATGGTGACGGCCTCGGCGCTCGTCGTGACGCTGTTTCTCGGCGGCTGGACGCTGCCGGGAGTGCACCTCGAGGGGTGGCTGGGGCTCGCCGTCTCGCTCGCCGTGTTCCTCGCCAAGGTGTCGGTCTTCATGTGGTTGTTCGTCTGGGTCCGCTGGTCGCTGCCGCGATTCCGCTACGACCAGCTCATGCGGCTCGGCTGGAAGGGCTTGCTGCCGATCGCGACGGTCAACTTGGTGCTGGTGGCGGTCGGCGTCGCGCTGGGATGGAAGTGGATATGAGGTCGGACAGGGGGCGGCCGGCACGAGGCAGGAAGCGGAGGGGCGCATGGTGATGGCAGTGTTCGTCGTCGCGGCGGTCCTCGCCGTGGTCTCGGCGCTGGCCGCGGTGAGCCACCGCGACCCCGTGGTCAACGTGCTATCCCTGGTCGTGACGTTCTTTTGCGTGGCCGTGTGCTTCGCGCTGCTGGGCGCGCACTTTCTGGCCGCGGCGCAGGTTCTCATTTACGCCGGCGCCATCCTCGTGCTGTTCCTGTTCGTGATCATGCTCCTCGGAGCGCCGCAGACCGCGAACGACGAGGCCAGGCGGCCCGTTCAGAGGACTGCCGGCCTGGCGCTGGCGGCGATCGTGGTCGTCGGAGGCGCGTTGCTCGCCCTCACCATGCAGGCGGTGCCTCCCGCCGCGCCGGTGGGCTCCAACGCACACGCGATCGGCACCGCTATGCTCACCACCCACGCCTTTTCGTTCGAGCTCGTCTCCGTGCTGCTTCTGGCCGCCATGGTGGGAGCCCTGGTGCTCGTGAGAAGGAAGCAATGATGGCGCCCTCCACCGTCCACTTCGTGATCCTCGCCGCACTGCTGTTCGGCATCGGCGCCGCCGGCGTACTGCTGCGCCGCAGCGGCATCGCCATCCTGCTCGGCATCGAGCTCATGCTCAACGCCGGCAACCTGGCGCTGGTGGCGTTCGCCCGGCAGCACGGCAGCCTCGACGGGCAGGTCTTCGTCTTCTTCGTGATGGCGGTGGCGGCGGCCGAGGTTGCCGTGGGGCTGGCGCTGCTGGTCGCGATCTTCCGCAAGCAGCAGGCCATCGACGTCGACCGCCTCGCCATCATGCGCTGGTAGGAGCGGCCATGCTGAACCTCCTCTGGCTCGTCCTGGCCTTCCCCCTCGCGGGGGCCGTCGTGCTCCTCGCCGGCGCCCGCCGCTTCACGCACCGGACCACCGCGGCCGTCGGCGTCGGGGCCACGGGGCTCTCGCTGCTGGTCGCGCTCGGGGTGCTCGCCTCGTACGCCGGGCGGCACGGCGAGGTGGTCACGCAGACGCTTTACCGCTGGATCGCCGCCGGCGACTTTTCCGTCGAGGTCGCTTTCCGTCTCGATCCGCTCTCGGCAGTGATGCTGTTCTTCGTGACGTTCGTCGGCTTCCTGATCCACGTCTACTCCACGGGGTACATGCACGACGAGCCGCCCACCGCCTTCGCCCGCTACTTCGCGTACCTGAACCTCTTCATGTTCGCGATGCTGACGCTGGTGCTGGGGGCCAACCTCCTGGTGCTGTTCGTCGGCTGGGAAGGCGTGGGGCTGTGCTCGTACCTCCTGATCGGGTTCTACTTCGAAAAGGACTGGTGCGCCGCCGCCGGCAAGAAGGCGTTCGTGGTCAACCGCATCGGCGACTTCGGGTTCTTGCTGGCCATCTTCATGGCTTTCAAGGCGTTCGGTACCGTCGACATGGCCGGCCTGCAGGCCGCCATGGCGGCCGACCCGGCGGCTGCAGCGCGGTGGGCCACCCCCATCGCGCTGCTGCTGTTCGTGGGCGCCGTCGGCAAGTCCGCCCAGCTCCCGCTGTACGTCTGGCTGCCCGACGCCATGGCCGGACCCACCCCCGTGTCCGCCCTCATTCACGCCGCCACCATGGTCACCGCCGGCGTCTACATGGTGGCGCGCACCAGCTTCGTTTACGCCCTGTCGCCGACGGCGCTGCTCGTGGTGGCGGTGGTGGGCGGGCTGACCGCCGTCTTCGCGGCGACCATCGGGCTGGCGCAGAACGACATCAAGAAGGTCCTGGCCTACTCCACCGTGTCCCAGCTCGGGTACATGTTCATGGGGGCCGGTGCGGGGGCGTTCACGGCCGCGATCTTCCACGTCTTCACCCACGCCTTCTTCAAGGCCTGCCTGTTCCTCGGCTCCGGCTCGGTGATCCACGCTTGCGGCGGCGAGCAGGACATGCGCAAGATGGGCGGGCTGCGCCATCACATGAAGGCGACGTACTGGACGTTCCTGGTGGCGACTCTGGCCCTGGCGGGGATCCCGGTTTTTGCCGGGTTCTTCTCCAAGGACGAAATCCTGGCCAAGGTGTTCGCGGCAGGGGCGGGGAACCTGCACGGGTACGGCAAGGTGTACCTGGTGCTGTGGGGGCTCGGGGTGGCGGGGGCTTTCCTGACCGCGTTCTACATGTTCCGGGCGGTGTACATGACGTTCTTCGGGAGCTTCCGGGGAGGGCCCGAGGCCGAGCATCACCTTCACGAGTCACCGGGAGTGATGGTGTGGCCCCTGCGAATCCTGGCCGCCGGAAGCGTCGTCGTGGGGTTCGTGGGGATCGGTTTCTTCGGGCCGCGGTTCAACCTCTTCGAGCGGTTCCTGCACCCGGTGGCGCCGGGAGTGGAGGTGGAAGGGTGGCACGCCGGACCGGCGCTCGAGGTGGGGCTCATCGCACTGTCGGTGGGGGTGGCGGTGGCGGGAATCCTGCTCGCCAGGCGGTTCTACTTCGGGCCGGACGCCGGGGCGATCCCGGCGCGCCTCGCCACGGCGTGGCCGCGCCTGTACCGCACGGTGGCCAACAAGTACTGGGTGGACGAGGGTTACGACGCTGCGATCGTGCGGCCGACCAACCGCCTCGCGTGGTGGCTATGGAAGGGACTCGACACGGTCGTCATCGACGGGGTGCTGGTGTCGCTGGCGTTCTTCACCGAGATCGCCGGCGACCTGCTGCGCTTCGTGCAGACCGGCAACGTGCGCAACTATGCGCTCATGGTCCTGGGCGGGGCGGTCGCGGCCGCCGCCTGGCTGCTGCTCTAGAGGGGTGACGGCGATGACGCTCTCTGGCACGTTGCTCTCCGCCCTGGTCCTCACGCCGGGAACCGTCGGGCTGCTCCTGCTGCTGCTGGCACCGCGCGACGCCAAGTCGCTCCACCGCTGGGCGGGGATGCTGGCCTCACTCGTCACGCTGGGGCTCGCTTTGCTCGCCTGGTCGCGCTTCGACCCTGCGGACCCGGCGTTCCAGCTCGTCGAGGCGCGACCCTGGCTGCCGAGCCTGGGTATCTCCTACCGCCTCGGGGTGGATGGGGTCGCGCTCGTGCTCGTGCTCCTGACCGCTCTCCTCCAGCCGGTGGTCATGCTCTCCTCCTGGAAGCAAATCGACGACAAGGTCAAGGGGTACGTGGCGAGCATGCTCATCCTCGAAACCGGTATGCTCGGGGCGTTTCTGGCCACCGACCTCTTCCTTTTTTACGTCTTCTGGGAGCTGATGCTGCTGCCGATGTACTTCATTATCGGCGTGTGGGGCGGCGAGCGCCGGGTCTATGCGGCGGTCAAGTTCGTGATCTTCACCCTCGCCGGCTCGCTGCTCATGCTGGTCGGCATCCTCTACCTCGGGAGCCTGCACAAGGCATCGGCCCCTGGCACGTGGTCGTTCGCGTACGAGGACATCGCGCGGCTTTCGATCCCCGGCGGCGAGGGGTTCTGGCACAACCCACAGCTCCTCGCGTTCGCGGTCTTCGCGCTCGCCTTCGCCATCAAGGTACCGGTGTGGCCGCTGCACACCTGGCTGCCCGACGCCCACGTCGAGGCGCCCACCGGCGGTTCGATCATCCTCGCCGGCGTGCTGCTCAAGCTCGGCACCTTCGGCTTCTTGCGCTACTGCCGCCCGCTCTTCCCCGAAGCCTGGGAGGCGGCGACGCCGCTGTTCGTGACGCTGGCGGTGATCGCCATCGTGGTCGGCGCGCTCGTCGCCTACGCGCAAAAGGACCTCAAGAAGCTCGTCGCCTACTCCTCGGTGTCGCACATGGGGTTCATCATGCTGGGGCTGTTCGCCGGCACCGTGACCTCGACCCAGGGGGCGCTGCTGCAGATGGTCAACCACGGCCTGTCCACCGGCTCGCTCTTCCTTTTGGTCGGCGTGATCTACGACCGGCGCCACACCCGCCTGCTCGAGGACTTCGGCGGCCTCGCCAGGGTCATGCCGCTATACACGGGCGCGTTCCTCATCGCGACGCTCTCCTCGATCGGCCTCCCGGGCCTCAACGGCTTCGTGGGCGAGCTCCTCATCCTGCTGGGCTCGTTCCGGACGCAGCCCGTGGCGGTGGTGATCGCCGCCACCGGAATCGTACTCGGCGCCGTCTACATGCTCACCGTCGTCCAGCGCGTCTTCTGGAACCCCCTCGTGCACGAGGCCAATCGGGGCCTTGCCGACCTCACATGGCAGGAGGTCACCGCCTTTGCCCCGCTCGGCCTCGCCATGTTCTGGATCGGCGTCTACCCGATGCCCGTGCTCAGCATCTCGGAAGCAGCCATCCGGCGGCTGATCGGAGGCTAGTCGCGTGACCTCCATCGACCTCTTCGCCATCGCCCCGGAGCTCGTTCTCGTCCTCGCCGGCAGCGTCCTCGTGCTGGCCGGAGCCTTCCTCCCGTCGCTCCGCCCGCGCCTCGGCTGGCTCGCCGGCCTCGGCACCGCCGGCGCCCTGGCAGCACGCTGGGCCCTGGAGCTGCCCGGCCCCGTGTTCTCCTCGGCCTTGCGCGTTGACGAGCTGGCCCGCTTCGTCGACACGTACATCCTGGCCGCGCTGCTGCTCGTGCTGGTCATGGCCGAGCCCTACCTGGCGCGCACCGGTGCCCGGCCCGGGGAGTTCCACGCCCTCCTGCTGTGGGCCGCCTCGGGCGCCATGGTCATGGCCAAGGCGGATCACCTTCTGCCGGTCTTCATCGGGCTCGAGCTGCTGTCGGTCTGCCTGTACGTCCTGAATGCTTACCACCGCGACAGCCTGGTGTCGCTCGAGTCGGGGTTCAAGTACCTCGTGGTAGGGGCGTTCGCCTCCGGGCTGCTGCTCTTCGGCATTGCCCTCATCTACGGTGCCACCGGCACCTTCTCCCTGCGTGCCATGGCAGCTCAGCTCGTCGCACCGCCGGCGGACGCCACGCTGCTGCTGGCCGGCCTCGCACTGGCCCTGGCGGGGCTCGGCTTCAAGCTCGCGCTAGTGCCGTTCCACGCCTGGGCTCCCGACGTCTACCAGGGGGCTCCGACACCGGTCACCGCGTTCCTTTCCGTGGTCCCCAAGGGCGCAGCGCTCGTCGTGCTCGCCCGGCTCGGCGCGGCGCTCGCCCCGCAGGCGCTCACCCCGCGGTGGGTCCTGCTGCTGGCCGTCGTGGCCGTGGCGTCCCAGCTACTCGGCAACCTCGTGGCGATCGCCCAGCGGGACCTCAAGCGCATGCTCGCGTACTCGGGGATCGCCCACATGGGGTACGCGCTCGTGGGGGTCGCCGCCTTCGGCGCCGAGGGGCTGGCAGGCGTGCTGGTCTACCTCGCGGCCTACACCTTCATGAACGTGGCGGCGTTCGGGGTGGTGTCGGCGTTTTCCGAGAGCGAAGACGAGCCGCACCGCCTCGCCGACCTGGCGGGACAGGGCTGGAAGCGTCCGTTCCTGTCGTTCGCGCTTGCGGTCTCGATGTTCTCGCTCGCCGGGATCCCGCCGACGCTCGGGTTCGTGGCGAAGTTCCTGGTCTTCAAGGCCGCCGTTTCCGAGCACCTCGTGTGGCTGGCCGTGGCCGGCGTCCTCAACAGCCTCGTGTCGGTGTTCTTCTATTTCAGGGTCGTCTTCACGCTGTACATGCGACCGCTGCCGGCTCGCGAGCCGGCGTTTGCCGAGCCGTGGCCCACGCGGCTCGTGGCCGGGCTGTGCACCCTCGCCATGGTCGGCCTCGGCCTGGTGCCCGGCTGGCTCGTCGCCACCGCCGAGCAGGCGGTCCGGGCTCTGCTGGAGTGATCGATGCCCCCTCGACGGCGCACACCCACGGAAGGAATCTCCGACCTCACGATCGCACGCCTGTCGATTTACCTGCGGTGCCTGCAGGCGCTCGAGGCCGAGGAGATCCAGACCGTCTCCTCGCAGGAACTGGCCGAGCGGTTCCACCTCAACTCGGCGCAAATTCGCAAGGACCTGGCGTACTTCGGCGAGTTTGGCATCCGCGGCGTGGGCTACAACGTCCGGGAACTCAAAGCGCACCTCATCGAGATCCTGGCGCTCGACCACGAGCGCCGGGTGGTGGTGGTCGGGGCCGGGAACCTGGGCACGGCGCTGTCACACTTCTCGGGCTTCAACACCGGGGGGTTCCGCATCGTGGCCGTCCTCGACTCCGACCCTCAGAAGGTGGGCCGGCGGACCCCGGGCGGGCTCGTGATCGAGCCGGCCAGCAAGCTGGGCGAGATCGTCCGCCAGCGGAAGGCGCAAATCGGCGTCATCACCGTACCTTCGGCGGCGGCCCAGAAAGTGTTCGATGAGCTGGTGGCGGCCGGCGTGCAGGCGGTGCTCAACTTCGCGCCGGCGCAGCTCAAGGAACATCCCGACGTAAAGGTCAGGAACGTCGATCTCAAGGTGAACCTGGAGTTCCTCTCGTTTTTCCTGCGCCATCCGCACTAGACGCGCGGCTGGAACCGCCCTCGCGGCGCACGAGCGCCCGCAGCCTGTCCTGCAGCTTTTCCTCGCGGCTGCGCAGCAGCGCGAGGTCGACGCGGGCGGCTTCCAGGAGCGCCACCTCGGCCTCGACGCCCGGCGCCACGCTCTGGCCGGCGCGGAGGTCGGCGATCTGGGCCTCGATGCTCCGGAGCTGCGCCTCGAGAAACTCGCGGGCCGCAGGATCCGTGGCCTCGGACATCTGGGCGAGGAGATCGGTCTGCGTGCGCCCCAGCTCGCCCACCAGCAGCCGCCGGTCCTCCGCTTGCCGCTGCATGGCGAGGACCCTGGCCGCGCGGTCGCCGGCCCACACGTACCGTCGGTGATCGACCCCGAGCGCCCTGGCGGCCTCCCGCTCCTCCTCGCCGAGGTCGGGCAGCGCCCGGCTCGAGGTGGGTCCGGAGGCCTCGATCGCCGTGACCCGCTCCTCGGCGCGCTGCAGCGCTCGCGCCCGGACCGCAACCAGCACGCGCACGTCCTGGGCGGTGAGAGCCTCGACGGCCGTCGGAGTCGGGCGCGGAGTGGGACCGACATGCGTCTCCCGGCGCACCGGGTCGCACCCGAGCGAACCCACGGCCAGGAGAGCCACCGCAACGGCCTTGCCGACCACCCCGCGAGGGTAGCATCTTCACCAGCCAGCGGCGAGGCGGCTTGCGGGGTACGCTAGACTGGCGCGGGCAAAAGATCGATGGGCGAGCGCAGGCGGATTGGCAAGTACGAAATTGCCGAGCAGATCGGGGTGGGCGGGTTCGGCACCGTTTACAAGGCGTGGGATCCGTTCATCCAGCGCTGGGTGGCGGTCAAGACGTGCAGCGCCTCGGACCGCGAGGCCACGCAGCGGTTCTTCCGGGAGGCCCAGCTCGCGGGCGCGCTCCAGCACCCCAACATCACTCTCATCTTCGATTTCGGCGTCGAGGGCGAGAGCCCCTACTTCGTGCAGGAGTTCCTCTCGGGCGCCGACCTCGACGAGCTGCTCGCCAACCACTCGCTCTCCCTCCAGGCCGTGCTGGCGATTCTCATCCAGGTTTGCAGCGGACTCGAGTTCGCCCACTCCCGGGGCATCATTCACCGCGACATCAAGCCGGCCAATATCCGGGTCCTCGAGGACGGCACGGTCAAGATCATGGACTTCGGCATCGCCAAGAATCTGCAGGCCGAGTCCCGCCTCACGCAGACCGGGGTGGCGCTCGGCACCGCCGGCTACCTCGCCCCGGAGCAGCTCGCCGGAAAGCCGCTCGACCAGCGGACCGACCTCTTTTCGCTCGGAATCCTGGCCTACGAGCTGGTCACCGGCACCCGCCCGTTCGTCGGGCCCAACCTGTCGAACGTCATTTACCAGATTCTCCACCAGGACCCGGTTCCCCCGCGCAAGAAGAACCCGGAGTGCCCGGAGCGCCTCCAGCGGGCCATTCTCAAGGCCCTCGCTAAGAAGCCGGAGGACCGCTTCGACTCCGTGCGCGACTTCGCACAGGAGCTCAAGCAGGTCCTGATGGACCTGACGGGCAAGCCATCCGAGCGCCGCGACACGACCACCGACGTCGTCCGCCAGGAGCTTTCGCGGCTGGGCAAGCCGGCACCCTCGCGGACCGGCGCCACGGCCGCGCCGCTCGAGGCGAGGCCGTTCGAGCGGCTGCCCGGCGAGACGGCTGCCACGGCCGCACCCCCCTCGCTGCCGGTGCGCCGGCGGCGATGGCTGCTGCCGCTCGTCCTGGGCGCGGCGGCGGCGCTGGCCGTCGGCGGCTGGCTGGTCACCGGCGGAGGCGGTCTGAGTGGGGTGTTCGCCAGACCAACGCCAACGCCGACGCCGATCCCTCCCACGCCCACCCCACTCCCGGCCCCCACCGCCACACCGGTGCCGACGGCTGTGCCGCTGCTCGACGTGGAGCTGTTCGTGTACCCGGTTTCCGACATCGAGATCGACGGTCGCCCGCTCGGCAAGGTTCAGACGCGGACCGTCCAGCTCGCTCCCGGCACCCACACCGTGCGCCAGGTCATCGAGGGCTACAAGGACGTCGTGCACACCATCGAGGTCACGACGGCCGGACAGAGCGTGCGGCTGCGGCTGCCGCCGTTCGGCGTCCTGCGGGTGCTGCCGGACTTCGGGGTCAAGACGCGAGGGGCCAGGATCCTGTACGGCGGGCGCGACCTCGGCGGGTTCCGGGAGCGGCCGTTCAAGGTCGAGGCCGGCACCTTCCCGCTCGTCGTCGAGTGGTCCGACGGTAGCCGCTTCGAGGAGTCCATCACGGTGCCCGCCGACGGCAGCGTGACGCGCACCGTGCGGCCCACCCCCACCCCCGCCCCGTGAAGTGACGGCCGGTGCCGGCCGGGCCTTCCCATTTCCCCCCGGGACTTCTAGACTGCCGACATGATGCGACGCACCGTGCTCGCAGCCGCGCTGTTGCTCGTGGCCTCTGCGGCCCCCGGCCAGGACCCCCTGGCGGCGGCGACCGAGGCGTACCGGCAAGGCGACCTCCCGAAAGCCGCTCGCCTGTTCACCGCCGCGGCCGAGGGCGAGCAGGATCCTGCAGCGCGCGCTCAGATCAGGGTCAAGCTCGCCTGGACCCACTTCGCGTTGAAGAGCCGGAGCAAGGCCGAGGAGGCTCTGGCCGCGGCGCTGGCCGATGACCCTTCCCTGCAACTCGACCGCGAGTTCTTCACCGACGACTTCCTGGCCCTTTTCGAGAGGGTCCGCAAGCGCGTCGATGCCGGGCCGCCGGCTCGCCCCACCGCCCTTCCCACGCCGCCTCCGGTGCACGGCGCACCGCCCCTGATACAGCTCCGGCAGCGCCTGGCGCAGGCGTCCGACCCGGCGGCGCTGGAGCCCATCCTGGCCGATCTCACCACGCTCGAGATGCTGGCGCAGCCGCAGCAGCTTCCCGAAATCCTCGAGGTCAAGGCGGAGGCCCTCGACCGGCTGGGCCGCACCGGCGAGGCGTTGGAGCTGCGCGGCCGGCTCGCCGCTTTCCGTGCCGCCTCGCAGGCCCCGCCCGGGACGTCGGCGGTGCCGCTCGACGCCTTACTCGAGGCACGCCGGTTCGTGGCGTCCGGGCGGCCGGCGGACGCGGTGTCGCTCTTGCGCGGGGTGCTGGCGGCCCAGCCGTCCTCGCTGCCCGTGCTGGAGGTCCTGGCCGAGGCGCACGTGGAGGCCGGGCAGCTCGACGACGCGCTCACGGCCGTCAACACCGCCCTGGCCGTGACCGACAAGCCGGAGCTGCGGCTGCTGCTGGGAGAAATCGAGCTCCGGCGGGGCCGCCTCGACTCGGCGCGCCAGGCGTTCCGACGGGTCGTGGAGACCGACCTCGGCAACGATCGGGCGTGGGCCTCTCTCGGCCTGCTCGCCGCTCGCTCCGGCGATCTCTCGACGGCCCGCGACGCTCTCGACAAGGCCCTGCGCGCCAACCCCATGCTGTTCGAGGCCCGCGTCGTCCGAGCCCAGGTCTCGCTGCTCGACGGCCAGGCGTCGGCGGCCGTGACGAGCCTGCAGCGCGCCGTCCAGGCCAGGCCCGAGGACCCGTGGCCGCAGGCCTGGCTCGGCATGGCACACCTGGCGGCCGGCAACACGGCTGCCGCGGTCGAGAGGCTCGACCTCGCCGTCAAGGCCGGGCAGGAGCGTTTCGCGTTGGCGCTCGCCGAGGCGTTGCGCCGCCAGGGCAACCTCGAGCGCGCGCTCGGCGTCCTCGACCGGCTGCTCCCCGAAGATGCCCGGGTGGTGCTGATCCGGGCTCGCTGCCTGCTGGATGCCCGGCGGCCCGCCGACGCGGCGCGCCTGCTCCGCGAGCTGGCCGCCGCCGAGCCGGCACGCGGCGACATCGCGTACCTGCTGGCCTGTGCCCTCCACGCCGAGGGCAACTGGGCGGAAAGCGCCGCCGAGCTGGAGCGCGCCGCCACGCTCGAAGGCGCTCCCGCCGGGACGCGGCAGGCCCTCCAGCACGCCGTGGCCACCCGCCGCGCCCAGGAGCTGCTCGAGACGGCCGAGACGCCGCCGCCCCCGCCACCGAAGCGCTGACCCGGAGCCCACGAGGCACGGGTCCGGTAGAATGCGCGCATGGCAAACCAGGATCACCTGCGCCTCCTCTTCACTCCCGAGTGGGAGGCGTGGCGGCGCGACAATCCGCGCATCGTCCCCGACTTCGTGGAGGCCGATCTCGCCGGCGCCGACCTCGCCGGCAAGGATCTCTCCCGGGCCGTCTTCACGCGCGCCAACCTGCAAGGCGCCAACCTGCAAGGCGCGAACCTCACGTACGCGCAGCTCGACAGCGTCGACCTCGACAACGCATGCCTCAACGAGGCCGATCTCTCCCACGTCCGCTTCGACCTCCTCGACATCCGCAACTGCTCGTTCGAAAGGGCGACGCTCACCAACGCCACGTTCAGGGGCACCAACCTCATCCGCGCCAGGATGGCCGGCGCGCGCCTGGCGGGGGTGAACCTCGAAGGCGGCATGTTCGATCTCGCCGACCTGACGGGAGCCGACCTCTCGGGGGCCAACTTCCGTGGCGTCCGCATGGAAAGCGCCCGGCTCCAGGGGGCCAGGCTGACCGGCGCCAACCTGGAGGGCGCCCCCCTCTCCGGCTGCATCCTGGTCGAGGCCAGCCTCGAGGAGGCCAACGCCCAGCGGGTCCAGCTCAACGACGCCAACCTCAAGGGCGCCAAGCTGATGCGCGGCAACTTCCGGGAAGCCAACTTCCACCAGGCCAATCTCGAGGGGGCCAACTTCGAGGGCGCCGACATCTGCCACGCCAGCCTCAAGGGCGCCAACCTGGAAAACGCCCGCATCGTCGGCTGCGACGCGCAGGCCGTGGACTTCCGCGACGCCATCCTGCTGGGAACCGAAATCGCCGGCTCCAACCTCGCCGCTTCCCTGCTCCAGAACGCCGACCTGCGGTCGCCACGCCTCGGCAAGGTCGTGCTCGTGCGCGCCAATCTCACGGGCGCCGTCCTCTACCGCTGCAACCTTCGCAGCTTCCGTTTCGAGCAGGCCCGCCTCGACGGGGCCGACCTGCGCGAGTGCAACCTCGAGGCGGCCAACCTCGAGGAGGCCAGCCTGGTCGGCGCGGTGTTCCGCGGCTCGCGACTGCGCCAGGCCAACCTCCGCCGCGTCGCCGGCAGCGATGCCGACCTCTCGGGGTGCGACCTCATCCTCGCCAACCTGGGCGGCGCGGCGCTGAACGGCGCCGACCTGCGCTTTTCCCGCCTCGTGGGCGCCGACCTGCGCGAGGCGGACCTGCGCTACGCCGATCTGCGCAACGCGGATCTCACCAACGCCGCGATTGGCGGCCTCAAGATCTGGGGCTCGCGGCTGCGCCGATCCCGCCTGCCCCTGTCCCTCTTGCCGTGGAAGCTGGTGATGGCGATCTCGGCGTGGTACCTGGCCTCGCAGCGGCGGCGCGAGGAGGCCGAGCGCAAGGAGCAGCAGCGGCGGATCAAGGACACCGTGAGGATGGTCAAGGACCTCGAGGAGCGTGACCCTCTCCTGCGCCGCACGGCGTCGGCCGCGCAACGGCCGCCCGCCGAGCCGCGTCCCCGCCCGCGCGACGCCGGCTAGAGCGGCGGGTCGTCCCAGACGAACGTCACCGGCCCGTCGTTCACCAGCTCGACCTCCATGTGGGCCCGGAACACCCCGCACTGGACTGCCGCCCCCTTGTCCCGCAGCGCGCTGGCGAAAGCCTCGATGAGCGGCTCGGCCTCTTCGGGGCGGGCGGCGTTGGCGAGGTCGGGCCGCCGCCCGCGGCGAATCGAGCCGGCCAGGGTGAATTGCGAGACCACAAGCACCTCGCCGCTCACCTCGTGCAGCCCGAGGTTCATGTGCCCCCGGGCGTCCTCGAACACCCGCAGCGTGGCCATGCGGTGCGCCGCCCGCTCGACCTGCTCGCGCCTGTCGCCCTGCTCGATGCCGACGAGCAGCAGCAGCCCCGGACCGATCCCCGCCACCGGCTGTCCTGCGACCCGGACGGACGCCCGGCTGACCCGCTGCACGACGATCCTCATGACGGCCTCCCGTTCCCGCTGGAGCGCCCGGTCCTCACCTCGTCGAGTACGCCGAGACGAGCGGAAGCTCGGGCACGCGTCCGCGCGGCCCCCGCGACGCCGCGAAGACCAGCGCGGCGGCCACCTCGGCGAGATCCAGCCACGTCTCGGGCGCGACCTCCGGCGTGGTGCGCCGGTTGAGCGGGGTGTCGAACGAGCTGAGCGGGAAGACCGTGGTGACGCCGATGCCCGCCGGGCGCAGCTCGCGCTCCAGGGCGGCCAGGTAGGCGGCTACCGCGCCCTTCGCCGCCGCGTACAGCGACATCCCGGCGCCAAGCCCGCGGCCCCACACCAGGTCGGTGGCGAAACCGGCAATGAAGCCCGCGCGCCGCTCGAGCATTCCGGGCAGAACGGCGCGCACACAGTTGAAGAGCGTGCGGACGTTGGCGTCGAACATGAGGTCGTACAGCTCGTCCCCGCCCTCGGTGGCCGCGTGCTTGGCGAAGGCGCCGACAAGGTGGATGAGCCCGGCGACCGGCCCGCCGCTCTCGCTCGCGGCGACCACCGCCCTCGCCTCGCCGCAATCGCACAGGTCGGCGGCGAACGCCGCGACTCCCAGCGCCCGGCCCAGCGCCTCGACCTCGTCGCGGCGCCGGTCCACGAGGACGACCCGTGCCCCGGCAGACTGAAACGCCGAAGCCAGCGCCCTGCCAGCCTCCCCTGCCGCTCCGGCGAAGATGTACGTCCCTGAAAGCCGAGTCTGCACTCGCGTTTCCTCGCCCGCGCATTGTCGCCGATCGGACTCCTCCGGCCAAGTGGCCGGGCGGAGGCTGCCGTTGTGATCTGCGTCACAATGGGCTTACCGTACTTGTCACGTCGAGAGGAAAATGGTAGCGTAGCCTCGTGAAGGCCTTCACGAATGGGGGTCGAGCCACAACGTTGAGAGCAAAACCTCCCCGGTGGGGCGCCCCGCAGGGTGCCGCCGTTGGATCTCCCCCCCAAGCTATCCGACCTTCGGTTCCCATCGCCCCGCCGGGGGGCCTTTCTTTGTAGCCACTACACCCATCGAGGGAGGTCTCGACGATGAAACGGATCCTTTCGGGCAACGAGGCGATTGCGCGCGGCGCCTGGGAAGCCGGCGTGCACGTCGCCGCCGCCTACCCAGGCACACCCTCCACCGAGATCCTCGAGGAGCTCTCCCGCTTCCCGAAGGTCTACTGCGAGTGGTCCACGAACGAGAAGGTGGCGCTCGACGTGGCGGCAGGGGCGGCCTACGCGGGCCGCCGCGCCCTGGCGACGATGAAGCACGTCGGCCTCAACGTCGCGGCCGACTCTTTCTTCTACGCCTCGTTCACCGGCGCCGAGGCCGGCCTCGTGGTGGTGTCCGCCGACGACCCGGCGATGCACTCCTCGCAAAACGAGCAGGACAACCGCCGGTTCGCCGCGTTCGCGCGCGTGCCGTGCCTCGACCCCTCCGACTCCCAGGAGTGCAAGGACTTCACGATCCTGGCGTTCGAGCTCTCGGAGAAGTTCGACGCGCCGGTGCTGCTGCGCACGACGACGCGCATCAACCACTCGGCGACGCCGGTCGAGCTCGGCGAGCGGAGCGAGGTGGCGCCGCGGCTCGAGAAGTTCCCGCGCAACCCCGAGAAGTACGTGATGGTGCCGGCGCACGCCCGCAAGCGGCACCCGCTGGCCGAGCGGCGCACCCTCGACCTCGCGGCGTGGGCCGAAACCGCCCCGATCAACCGCATCGAGTGGCGCGACCGCCGGGTCGGCATCATCACCGCCGGCGTGGCCTACCAGTACGCGCGCGAGGTCTTCCCCACCGCCTCGGTGCTCAAGCTCGGAATGGTGTTCCCGACTCCGCCGCAGCTCATCCGGAGCTTTGCCGCCGGGGTCGAACGGCTGATCGTGATGGAGGAGTTGGACCCGGTCCTCGAGGAGCAGGTGCGGTTGCTCGGCCTGGCGTGCGAGGGCAAGTCCATCTTCCCGATCTGCGGCGAGCTCGACCCGACGCTGGTTCGCCGCGTCGGCGCCGCGGCCGGCCTGCCGGTCGACCGCCCTCCAGTCGAAATCGCCGCGGTCGAGAAGCCGGAGCTGCCGGCGCGGCCCCCGGTGCTGTGCGCCGGCTGCCCACACCGCGGAGTCTTCCAGCTCCTGTCGAAAAAGCGCGTCCCGGTGACCGGCGACATCGGCTGCTACACGCTGGGGTTGCTGCCTCCTCTCTCGGCGATCCACACGTGCGGCTGTATGGGCGCCGGGATCGGCGTGGCGCACGGCGCGGCCAAGGCCGGCATCGGCGAGCGGATGGTGGCCGTCATCGGCGACTCGACGTTCTACCACACCGGCCTGCCCGCGCTTGCCAACGTCGCCTACAACAAGTCCAACGTGCTGACGATCATTCTCGACAACCGCACGACCGCCATGACCGGCCACCAGCCCAACCCCGGCACCGGCGTCACGCTCCAGCAGCAGCCCTCCGACGTCATCGAGCTCGAGCCGCTCGTGCGGGCACTCGGCATCAAGCACGCCATCACCGTCGACGGGTACGACGTGGAGGCGCTCGAGCGGGCCTACACCGAACTGATGGCCCACGACGAGCCGGCGGTGCTCGTGGCCCGGCGTCCCTGCATCCTCCTGCCCGAAATCCGCAAGCAGTGGGTCCCGCTCCATGTGCTCGAGGAAAAGTGCACAGGCTGCGGCGTGTGCTTCCGCATCGGCTGCCCCGCCATTCTCAGGAGCACCGAGATGTCGCCCTCGACGCAGAAGCCCATGGCGCTGATCGACCCCACCCTCTGCACCGGGTGCGAGGTGTGCTCGCAAGTCTGCCCCTTCGACGCCATCCCCACCCGCGACCAGTTGCGTCTGGCCGAGGAGGAGAGCCACGAGGGCTGCTCCGTTCCGGCCCCCGAAAGGAGCTAGGCATGCTCGACCATTCCTCGTACTCGTTCGTGCTCGTGGGGGTTGGCGGCCAGGGCACGCTGCTGGCGAGCAACATCCTCACCGAGGTCGGTCTGGCTGCCGGCTTCGACGCCAAGAAGTCCGAGGTGCACGGCATGGCGCAGCGCGGGGGCAGCGTGCTCTCCCACGTCCGCTGGGACCGCGAGCGGGTCCATTCCCCTCTCGTCGGCGCCGGCGAGGCCGACGTGCTGCTCGCCTTCGAGAAAATGGAGGCGCTGCGGTTCGCCGAGCTGGTGCGGCGCGGGGGCACGGCCGTGGTCAACGACATGGCGGTCGTGCCGGTGACGGTCTCCTCGGGAAAGGGCGTCTACCCGGACGACGCGCATCTCCCGCGCGTCTTCGCGGCGTTGGGTGCCAGGCTGCTGGTGGTCCCGGGCGAAAGGCTGGCCATCGAGGCCGGGACCGTCAAGGCCGCGAACGTGGTGCTCCTGGGTGCGATCTCGAAGCTCCTGCCGCTCCCGGAGGAACTTTGGTGGCAGTGCCTGTCCCAGCGCATCCCTCCCAGATTCATGGAGATCAACCAGAAGGCGTTTGCGCTCGGGCGGGCCGCCGCGGGCGGGTGAGCCGCGTCAGGACTCGCACAGCGGCGTCAGCACCTGCAGCTCGTACGATTCGACCGTCGGGAACGTGGTTGGCCTGGCTCCCTCGTCGAGGAAGTGCTGGGGCCACACGATGGCAGACGAGGACTGCACGATCTGCGAGACCATCTCCTTGAACGCCGCCATGGGCTGTAGGTCCGGACGGCCGAGCACCCGCCTGGGGTCGAACTCGGTGGACTGCACCCGCACCACCTTGGCCGGCGTCCCCGGCTCGGGCTTGAGGAGCAGGTCGATCAGCAGGTACGGCCGGGGCTGGGCGCTGATGCCGGACACCACGACGCCGCGCAGCGCGTAAAACGGCAGCAGCTCGGTGCCTCCTCCGCCGCCGTGCAGCACGAGCCCGTCCTCCTGCACCGAGATGAGCCCCGCGTCCTCCACCTCGAAGAGAGCGCCGAGAAACGGCGCGGGCTGCGCGGCGGGCGCCGGTGCTCTCACCGACTGGGGAACGTCGAAGACCGGCGGCGGCGGCAACGGCCTCGGCGCTGCGACCTCCTCCGGGGGCGGCTCTGGCTGCACGTGGGCCGCGGACGGCGCGGGGGGCTCGACCCTGGCGCCGAGCGCCTCGAGACGGCGAGCTGCCTTCTCCGCCAGCAAGCCCGCCGAGCCGTCGCCGGCGAGCTGCTGCAAGACCTCCACCGCCGCCTCGCGGTTCACGGGCTCGAGCGCCGCGGCGAGCCTGAAGCGAAGGGGGCCGGGACCGCCGGTGCCCGCCTCGGCCAGCAGCTCGCGCCAGTTCGCCAGCGCCAAGTCGACCTCGCCGTGCTTCAGCTCGTCCTCGATGACCCTGGCCATGTAGTCCACGCCGGCCAGGGGTTGCCCCTCGTGCAAGTGGCAGTTCCACATGGCGAGGTTGGCGTCGGGGTTGCGGGGTTCATCGCGAAGCACCCGAGACAGGGTTTCGCGGGCTGCCGCATACTCGCCCTGCTGGAAGAGCTGCATACCTTCCTCGAGTGCCGGGTGCTGGGTGACCGAGATCTCGGCCTCGATCGCCGGAGCGATATACTTTTCCTCCACCCGGAGCGTCTTGATGCCGAACGCCACGGCAGCGCCGAACACGAACCCGCCGATGTGCGCCCAGTAAGCCACCCCTCCCCTCCCCCCGGTGTCCATCGAGGCGAAGAAGAGCTGCTGCAGGAGCCAGAGGGGGAGCATCAGCCACGCCGGGGCATCGAAGGTTCCGCGGAAGATGAGGAAAAACCAATAGAAGAACCGGATCTTCACGAGCGCGTACCGGATGAGGAACGCCCCCATGAGGCCCGCAATCGCCCCCGAGGCCCCCCCGAGCGGCACGTTCGAGCCGGGGAAGGCCATGATGTGCGCCCCCGCCGCCACCAGGCCCGAAAGCAGGTACAGCGCCGAGAACAGGGGGCGCCCGAAGGCGTCCTCGAGGAACGGCCCGGCGAGCCACAGGATGAGCATGTTCCCGAGCAGGTGCAACCATCCGCCGTGGATGAACATGGAGGTCAAAAACGCCGCCGGCCGCGGGTGTGCCGGCACGAGCCCCCAGCGCCGGAACGGATGACTGTCGAGAGCGTCCCGGTAGCGCTGTACGATGGAGTCCAAGTCCGCCCGCTGGCGCGCCCGCTCCTCGGGGTCCTCCGGCGCCGCTCCTCCGGCGCTGCGGATGAACTCGACCATGGTGTCGAAGCGTTCCTTCTCCACGTCGTCCATGTTCTCGGGGCGCATCTCGCGCGGCAGCTCGAGGTAGGGGTGGCTTCGCCAGTACTCCAGCATTTCCTGGAAACGGGCCGCAATCTCCGCCTCGTTGTTGCCCCCCAGGGCGGTCGAGAGGAAGACGAGGACGTTGATCGCGACCAGGCCGATGGAGATCCACGGCCAGCGGCGGACGGAAGTCTGGTCGAGCCCGATCGGTATGAGCATGGCGGCTTCCCTTGTCGCCATGGTATCAGGCTTGCCGAGCGATCACTGCAACGACGGCCGACTCGGCGGCGGCAGCTCCCAGGTCAGAAGCGCCGGGTGCCCGGCGTCGCTGACGATGCTGCGCAGCGCCTCGTCCCCCCCGGGGACCCGCAATCGAGCGCTGCCGTCGCCGCCGTGCTCCAGCACCACGCCGACGCCGACCCCCTGGAGCGCCCCGAGGGCTTCGCGAGCCTCGGCCAGCTCGCGCGGGTAGCGGCCGTCCCGCAGCGCAAGGCGGCGGAGTGCCAGCGACGCCCGTGCCAGCCCCCGGGCCGCCTCGACGAGCTGGATCCGCCACGGCAGGCCGAGCGCCCCGGCGGCGGCGATCGAGCCCAGCCCGGGCAGGCTCGCGGCGGCAGAAAGCGGGGCGAGGAGAGGGCGATCGATTTCCGACGCCTGCAGGCCGAGTTCGTCGAGCGCCCGCGCCAGGCGCACGTCGAAGTACACCGCGTCGGACAGCCACGCCTTGAAACCTGCCGGCGACCAGGCGAGCGGCGACCGCAGCGCCTCGAGCTCGGCCACCCGCCCGCGCAGCGTGCGCCGGTACGCCAGCCGGAGGTCAGCAGCGCCGAGCGCGGCCTCGAGGCGACCCGCGGGCTGGGCGTCGGTCGCCCCGGCGGCAATCGCCCGTGCCAGCAACAGGTGCTGCAGGTGCTCGACCATGAGGCCCACGAGCAGCGGCTGGCTCCGATCCTCGAGCTCGAGCCCCGTCGCGAGGCCGCCAAGCACGGCGAGAGAGCGCTCCAGCCGGCCGGCGTCGCGCGTCTCGCAAGCCAGCCGTCCCTCGATCGCGGCGAGCTGGGCCAGCATCAGCAACCCCGCCTGGAGCTTGCCCTCGGCTTCCGGTTCGATGTCCTGCCACAGCCCGAGCCGCGCCACCTCTCGCTCGGGGATCCGCTCCAGCTCGGCCAGCACCGCGGCGTGCACCGCGACCAGCTCCTCGGCGCTCTCGCGCTGGGCCTGGCTCATCGGAACCGCCGGCAGCATGGCCAGCTCGGAGAGCGGCGCGAGCTGCTCCTCGCGAGCGTCGAGCGCGGCCAGCGCCGCCAGCACGTGCGGCACCGTCGTGCCGTCCCGACCGACAGGAAGCGGCCCCGAGAACGCCTCGGCGCCCAGGCTCGCGAGCAGGTGTCGCTCGGCGCGCTGCAGGCTGAGCCAGCCGTGGATCCGCACGCTTCCGAGCACCAGCGCCAGCGCTCCGGCCAGCATGCCGGCGAAGCGGAGGGCGTGCGCAGCGAGCGATCGCCGGGGGCGGGGTGGCGCCGCCGCCGGTGCCGGTCGCGTGCCGGCCTTCTTCGCCTTCGAGGGACGACGGTGCCTGGTCACCGCGCCATGGTGACGGGGCCGCGGCCGGGCGTCAACGTCCGCTGGCCGGCGGGGACCGGCCTACTCCTGGTCGGCTTCGGGCTCTTCTCTCGGCTCGCCGAGCAGCAGTGAGCCCACCGTCGCCGCGGCCAGGATCGACGCCACCACGACCAGAGACAGCGCCGTCGCGACCTCATAGACATCGGAGATGAGCATCTTGACTCCGACCAGTACGAGGATCAGCGCCAGCGCCGGCCGCAGCAAGCGCAGCGCCTGCAGCGCCCGCGCCAGCACGAAGTAGAGCGCGCGCAGGCCGAGAATCGCGAAGATGTTGGAGGAGTACACCACGAAGACGTCCTGGCTCACCGCCAGCACGGCCGGCACCGAGTCGACGGCGAACATCACGTCGGTGCTCTCGATCGCCACCAGCACGATGAACAGCGGGGTGAACCGCAGCCCCTTATCGGTCCACACCGCAAAGCGCTCGCCGTGGTAGCTCTTTTCGAGCGGCAGCACCCGGCTCGCCCACCTCACGACCAGGTTGCGTTCGGGGTGCACTTCCTCCCCTTCGCCGAGCCCCAGCTTCGCCCCGGTGGCGACGAGGATGATGCCCAGCAGGTAGATGAAGGCGTGGAAATGCTGGATGAGGGTCACGCCAGCGAAGATGAAGACTCCGCGCGTGACGATGGCCCCGACGATGCCCCAGAACAGGACGCGGTGATGGTGCTCGGGCGCGACGCCGAAGTAGGTGAAGAGCGCCAGGAACACGAAGAGGTTATCGACCGACAGCGACTTCTCGATGAGGAAGGCCGTGAGGTAGGCGAGCGCCTGCTCCTGGCCTCGCGTCCAGCCGACGAAGAGCGAGAACGCGAGGCCGATCCCCACCCAGAAGACGCTCCACAGGATCGCCTCTCGGGTACGTTCCGCGTGGGCGTGGCGGTGGAACACGAGGAGGTCGAGGGCCAGCAGGCCCGTGACCACCGCGCCGAACACCGCCCACCACCAGCTCATGGGTCACGTCCCTTCATGTCACGTTGGCCGATCGCGCGCCTTCGAACGCGCTGTCGTACCCGGTGGCTTTCCGCCAGTGGGGCGCCGCGCCTACTTCTTGCCGCCCATCATCTTGAGGAATGGATTCTCGCCGCCCTCGCCGCCTTCACCGAACGGCATGAGCGAGGTCTCCTTGTAGTCGGCCGGGATCTCGAACAGGCTGGCCGAGACCGAGGACATCTCGAGGCTGGTCACCTCGGTCAGGATCGTCATCACCTCCGACTTGCCCTTCTCGTCCGTCGAGGTCTGCACGATCTTGCGCTTGAGGGGGAAGCCCTCGATCTTGTCCATTTCGGCTCGCAGGAGGTTGTCGAAGCTGTCGTCGCCCATCTTCGGAGGGCTCTTGCGGAGCCAGATCCCGAGTGCCGCCTCGACCAGCTTCGGCGCCGACCAGACCTCTTCTTCCTTGACGACCCGGGTGCTCTTCTTCATCCCCATGAAGCTCATCGACATCGTGTACGTGGTCCGGAACTGGTAGTGGATGGTCGGCAGCCCGGCCACCAGGCCGTCCGGGGCCTGTCCCAGCTTTTCCACCTTCGGGTCGCTGACCTTCATGTTCATCATCTTCATGGCGCCGCCGGCGAACTGCATCATCCCCTCGATGTCGAACCGGGAGTAGGTCTTCTCCTTGGGGTTCACGAGGAAGACCTCCTTGCCGCCGTCGGTAGTGATGAGGTAGGTACCCTTCGCCATGAACGGCGCGTTGCTCTCGACGAACTCGATTCGCGCCAGGTCGCCGTCGACCCAGCCCTTGACCGTGCTGTTCTGCTGCTCGGCGCCCTTCCCGCCATCCGCCTTCGTCACCGCCGTGAAGACCACACCCGCCCACGCGGCTTGCGCCGCAACCAGGGCCACCAGGATCGCGACTGCTGCCCTCTTGATCATCGCATCCTCCTTCCTCTGGCAGGCCCGTTCGGGTCAGACCCGCACCACCTGCTTCACCTCGGGGACGCGCTGGCACAAGCGCTCCTGTACGAACCCCACCAGCGTCATGGTCGCCATCGGGCAGCCGCCACACGCCCCGATCAGGCGAACCTTCACGGCGTCGCCGTCGAGTTCCACGAACTCCACGTCACCACCGTCCATTTGCAGCGCCGGCCTGATGTCCTCGAGCGCTGCCCTGACCCGCTGCTCCAAGCTTTCCTCGCTCATCGATGCCTCCATGCCCGACCGGGCCAACGCATTGTGCCACGTTTGTGATTCCCCTGGCGGAGGTGGGGACGTGCTGGCTGGTGATCGGCGGTCGGTGACGGAGAAGGCTGCCTCGGCTGGCGCCCCCTCCGCGCGGTGGTGGTAAGGTGGGCGCAGCGGCGGAGAACCCGGGAACGCCGCCGCGCGTTGTAACGGGCGATGAGGGACGAGTCACTGGAAGCTACGGTCGAACGCTGCCGCCAGGGCGATCAGCATGCCTGGGAAGAACTCGTCGAGGCCACGGCAGACGACATCTACCGCCTTGCCGTGAGCTTCACTCGCAACCGCGCCGAGGCCGAGGACCTCACCCAGGAGGTCTTCCTCAAGCTCTGGCAAAACCTCCACCGCTACGTTGCGGGCTCCTCGTTCCGCGCCTGGGCGTACCGCGTGGCGAGGAACCTCTTCGTGGACGCCTACCGCCGCGCTCGCGACGTGCGTCAGGCAACCTGGGTCGACCCCGAGTTCCTCGACCTTCTGCCCGGTGCGGACGACCCGCACACCAGTGCGGTCCGCAACCAGCGCCTACACATCGCGCGCTCGGCGCTGGCGCGCCTGCCCGAGGAGCTGGCCCAGCTCCTGCTCCTGCGCGACTTCGCGGACTGGAGCTACGAGGAACTGGCCGCCGAACTCGGAATCCCGCTCGGCACCGTCAAGTCGCGTCTCAACCGGGCCCGCCGCGAACTCGCGTCCGCCGTCGGGCTGCAGCTCGTCCCACGCGGTCCCGTCCCGGCCGGAGCCACCACATGACCACGTGCGACCTCCTCCGGGAGAACCTCGAAGCAGCCGTGGCCGGCGAGATCGGTGACGAGCTGCGCCGACACCTCGAGGAGTGTGCGGCCTGCCGCGAGGTGGTGCACCGCGCCGCCCAGGCCTGGGAGGGAGGGGCCATGCTGAAAGCGATCCGCGCCCCTGCCCAGCTCAGGAAGAGGCTCAAGGCCATGCCTCGCCTCCGCCAGGAGTGCGAGCAGGCCGTCGAGCTGCTCTCGGCCGCGCTCGACGGCGAGCTGGATGCCTCGCTGCAGGGCGAGCTGCTGTCGCACCTGCGCGGTTGCCCGACGTGCCAGGCGGCGTGGGAGGCCATGGCGACGCTGCGGGAGGTGGGCTCGCTCACCAGGGCCCCGGCCCGCACCCGCGCCGCGCTCGCGATCCACCCCGAGCACAGGCTCCACGTCCGGAGGCGGCGGAGCCCGTTCGACCTGCGGCTCGCCACGGCCGCCGCCTACTTGCTGGCAGCGATGACCGTGTTCCTGCTCGGCAACCCGGCCCAGATCGCCAGGGCCGGCAACGTGCCCGTCGAGCGCGCCGCCGTCTACACGCGCGCCGCGGTCGAGAACCGCTTCGAGAGCGCCACGCAGCGCGTGCGCGACGCGGCCGCCGCCGCCTTCGGCTGGGCCGGCGACAGGGCCGGCGAGCTGTGGAACGGCGCGCGCGCCCTGCTCCGCAACAAGCCCCAGAACCCCAGGCCCTCCGGCAGCGTTGTACCGGATGGAAACGGAGGACGCTCATGAATACCGAACAAGTCAATGTCCATAAGCAACTTCCTCCGCCGTCGGCCACCGCCCCGGCGCCCTTGCCCCCGGCACAGCCGGTGCCGTATCCCGTGACCTGCCGCAAGTCGCCGGGCGCCGCCGTGGTCCTCTCGTTCTTCCCCGGCCTGGGCCACCTCTACCTCGGGCTGTACCAGCGCGCGATCGGGTTCTTCGCTGCGTTTGCCTTCGCCATCTTCCTGGCGGACAAGCTCGACCTCGGGATCCTCGCCGCGTTCGTCTGGTTCTTCGGCCTCATCGACGCCTACCGGCAGGCCCAGCTCATCAACGCCGGCCAGGCACCCGAGGATCTGTGGGCGACGCCGGTGCGCCGCCGTGCCCGCAACCCGCGGCTCGCGTTCGGGGTCTTGCTCACCGTCGTGGGCCTGGTGTTGCTCTACAACCAGTTCTATCCCCTCGACCTATCGTTCCTCCACGACTGGTGGCCGCTGGTGCTGGTGGGGCTCGGCGTGTGGCAGATCGCCCGGTACGTCATCGACAGGCGGCAGGCGGCCGCGGCCGAGAGCGACTCCACGAATTCGACGTACTAGCCCGCTCGTGCCGTCGGGGGCCGCGCGAGACCGCCGGCCCCCTGGCCTTGTTCCTACCAACCCAGACCGACGGCGCGGCGGCAATCGGTCATGACCTCCGAGATCACGGCCATGGCCCGCTCGCGCCCGTCGCGCAGCACCTGCTGCACGTAGCCGGGGTCGCGCAGCAGCTCCTCGCGCCGCCGGCGCGCCGCCCCGAACCGCTCCAGCACCAGGCCCAGCAGCGTCTTCTTGAGCTCGCCGTACCCCGTGCCTCCCTCCGTGAACTTGCGCCTGGTGTCGGGCCACGCCTCCGAGGGCGTGAACAGCTTGAGGAGCGCGTACAGCGAGTTGCCACGCGTGGGCTTGGGCTCGGACACCGGGGTCGAGTCGGTGACGATCGACATGATCCGTTTCCGGAGCTCGTTTTCCGGGGCGAAGATGTCGATCGTGTTGCCGTACGACTTGGACATCTTCTGGCCGTCGATGCCGGGCACCACCGCCACTTCCGGCAGGATGAGTTCCTCGGGGATGCGCAGCAGCCCGGCGCCGTAGGTCTGGTTGAAGGCGCCGGCGATGTCGCGGGTCATCTCGAGGTGCTGCTTCTGATCCTTGCCCACCGGCACTTTGTCGGCCCGCACGATGAGGATGTCGGCGGCCATCAGCACCGGGTAAGCGAACAGCCCGTGGTTCGGCGTGATGCCCTTGGCGATCTTGTCCTTGTACGAGTGGCCGCGCTGTAGCAATCCCATCGGCGTGACCGTGGAGAGCATCCAGGCGAGTTCCGGGATCTCGAGGATGTCGGACTGGCGGTACAGCACCGAGCGAGCCGGGTCGAGGCCGAGGGCGATGTACTCGGTCGCCACCGAAAGCGACAGCCGCCGCAGCTCGTCGCCATCCTTGATGGTGGTCATCGCGTGCAGGTCGGCCAGGAAGTAGTAGCACTCGTTGGCCGGGTCGTCCTGCAGCGCGACGAACTGGCGAATCGCACCGAAGTAGTTTCCGATGTGAAGGTTCCCAGAAGGCTGAACTCCAGACAGAATACGCATCACCCCTCCCGAGCGCGGCATGATACCAGCCGGCTCCGACCCCCGGTGGAGCGCGCCGACACCGGTCTGTGCGTGGCCTTCGCTGCGGGCTAGCGCAGGGCGAGACGCCGGGTGATCACCGCCTCGCCGGTTCGCACCGCGTTCGAGATCAGGGTCCCGCTATCGCTCTCGATCACGGTGACGGGGCGGGCCGGGCGCTTCGGCTCGGCGGACGCGACTCGCACGGGCGGCGGAGTCGCCGCCGGCTTGCCGAACCCTCCGCTCAGCCGCGTCTGCGGTGCGCTGCCGGCGTACGCGGCGAGAATCGCGGCGACGTAAGCGCGCGTCTCCGCGAACGGGGGCACCCCGCCGTGCCGGGCCACCGCCTCGGGGCCCGCGTTGTACGCCGCCAGCGCCAGGGCGAGGTTGGAATCGAAGCGGAGCAGCAAATCCCGCAGGTATCGCACGCCGCCCCGGATGTTCTCGAACGGGTCGAACGCATCCACCACGCCGTAGAGTCTGGCGGTGGTCGGCATGAGCTGCATCACCCCCTGCGCCCCTTTCGGGCTCAGCGCCCTGGGGTTGTAGCCCGACTCCATGCGGATCACGAGGTCGACGAGGTGCGGGTCGAGCCCGTGCGTGCGAGCCGCCTCCTCGACGGTCGGCCACAGTGCCGCGCGCCTCGCAGTCGCGCCTTCGGGGACCTTGCCAGCCGCAGCCGGCCCGGCGGCGGGGATGTTGACGACCCGGCGGGTGCCATCCGGAGCGGTGAAGATCATGACCCCGGCAGAACGCTCCGCCGCCGCGGCGGCCGAGGTCGCCAGCACCAGCACCGCTCCGAAAGCCGCAATCCTCACCCCAAAAGCTCCCTCACCACCTGCGGCGCCGCAGCCAGGGCCTCCCCGAGTTTCTCGGGGTTCTTGCCGCCGGCCTGCGCCAGCGTCCGCTTGCCGCCGCCGCGCCCCCCGACGATCGGGGCCAGCCTTCTCACCACCTCGCCGGCATCGACCCTCGCCGCCACGTCGTCGGTCACCGCTACCAGCAGCGTCGCCGCATCCTCGCTCGGCATGCCGAGCACGACCACGCCTGATCTGAGCTTACCACGGAGAGCATCGGCGAGTGTCCGCAGCTCCGGCACGCCCATGGGCGGCGCCTCCCGGACCAGCAGCGACACGCCGCCAAGGTCCTGCACCTCGAGTTCGGAAGAGCCGCCCGAGGCCAGCCTGAGCTTGAGCCCCTTGACCTCCTGCTCGAGATCCCGGATACGCCTTTCCTGGCTGGTGATGAATTCCGTCAGCTCCTCCACGCCCACGTTCGCCTTCGCGGTCGCGGCGCGCAGCACCCGGTGGAAGCTCTGGAAGAGCTCGACCGCGCTGCGACCCGTGACCGCCTCGATGCGGCGCACGCCGGCCGCCACCCCGCGCTCGCTCGTGATCTTGAAGACGCCGATGTCTCCGGTCCGCCGCACGTGGCAACCGCCGCACAGCTCGCGTGACACGCTCCCGCCGTTGATCGAGACGACGCGCACGGTCTCGCCGTACTTCTCGCCGAAGAGGGCGACCGCGCCGGCGGCACGCGCATCCTCGAGACCCATCAGGTCGGTCGTGACATCGTGATTGGCGCGAATCGCCTGGTTGACCAGCGTCTCGATCGCCTCGAGCTGCTCGGCCAGCAGCGGCTGGCCCCAGTTGAAGTCGAAACGCAGCCGTTCGGGCTCGACCAGCGAGCCAGCCTGCTGAGCCCCGGGCCCCAGGACGGCCCGCAGCGCGGCGTGCAACAGGTGCGTGGCGGTGTGGTTGGCCTGGGTGTCGAGGCGGCGCCGCGGGTGCACCTCGGCGCGCACGGTCTGGCCGCTCACCAGCATCCCCTCCTCCACCTCGACGTGGAGCACCACCAGCCCCGGCACCGGCCGCTGGGTATCGTGCACCCTCGCCCGCCCTTCGCTCCAGACGAGCCGGCCGCGGTCTCCGACCTGGCCCCCGGACTCGGCGTAAAACGGCGTGCGGTCCAGCACCACCTCGCCCCGGCCCTGCAGCGCCTCGACCTGTCCGCTCTCTCCGAGCAGCGCGACCACCCGGGCGTTTTCCACGACCAGCTCCCGGTAGCCGACGAACTCGGAGCGAACCCCGCGCGCCGCGAGCTGCTCGTGCTCCTCGCGGAAGTGCGCCAGCAAATCACCCTTCCAGCTTTCCTGGCCGCGTTCCCGGGCGGCCGCCAGGGCGGCCTCGAAGCCCTCCCGGTCCACCGGCAACCCCTCCTCCTGGGCGAACTCCTGCAGGAGGTCGACGGGGATGCCGTGCGTCTCGTACAGCCGGAAGGCGAGCGCTCCCGGCACCACCGTCTCGCCGCTGCGCTTGAGCCGCTGCAGCTCCCGCCCCACCACGTCGGTGCCCACGTTGAGCGTCCGTGCGAAGCGCTCTTCCTCCGCCCGCAGCGCCGGCTCGACCACGTCCCACCGCTCGGCCAGCTCCGGGTAGTCCTCGCCCATGGCGGCGATGACCGCGGGCACCACATCGGCCAGAAACACGCCGTCGAGGCCGAGCTGGCGCCCGTAGCGCAGGGCGCGCCGGATGATGCGCCGCAGCACGTAGCCGCGCCCGTCGTTGGAGGGCACGACCCCGTCGGTCATGAGGAAGGCGGCGGCACGCGCGTGGTCGGCGATGACGCGGAACGCCGGGCCGAGTTCCCCGGCCGGATCGTACGGCTGGTTCGAGATTTGCCGCAGGCGCGAAAAGATCGGCTCGAACACGTCGATGTCGAAGTTGGACCGCACCCCCTGCTTGACCGCCGCGACCCGCTCCAACCCCGCGCCCGTATCCACGCACGGCCTGGGAAGCGGATGCAGCTGCCCGGCCGCGTCGCGTTCGTACTGCATGAACACGAGGTTCCAGATCTCGATCGTCTCGTCGCCGGGGCCGTTCACCAGCTCGGCGCGGTTGCCGGCGAGGTCCTCGCCCTGGTAGTAGTGGATTTCGCTGCACGGGCCGCAGGGGCCGGTCTCGCCCATCGCCCAGAAGTTGTCCTTCTCCCCGAAGCGCAGGATCCGCTCCGGCCTGGCCCCGACCTCCTGCCACAGCCTCGCCGCCTCGTCGTCGTCGGTGAAGACGGAAAACCACAGCCGCTCGACCGGCAACGCGTAGACCTCCACCAGCAGATCCCACGCGAAGCGGATCGCCTCGGCCTTGAAGTAGTCGCCGAACGAGAAGTTGCCCAGCATTTCGAAGAACGTGTGATGGCGTGCGGTGTAGCCGACGTTGTCGAGGTCGTTGTGCTTGCCGCCGGCGCGCACGCACTTCTGGCACGAGGCCGCGCGCACGTAGTCGCGCCTTTCGCGGCCGGCGAACACGTCCTTGAACTGATTCATGCCGGCGTTGGTGAACAGCAAGGTGCTGTCGCCGCCCGGGATGAGCGACGACGACGGCACCACGCGGTGCCCGCGTTCGGCGAAGAAGTCGAGGAACGCCTTACGGATCTCCCGGGTCGAAGGTCTGGCCTGCATCGCTCTCCTCATCGAAAGCGCGGCCCAGCAGGTGCCGCACCTCGGCGGCGTCGAAGCCGCGCGCGAGCAAATACCGTATCACCTTCGCCCGCTCTCGCGAAAGCTCCCGCCAGCGGGGATGCCTCGCCATCGCCCTGGCGGCCGCGCCGGTGAGCGCCTCGGCGACATCCTCTGCGGCGACCTCGGCGAGGGCGCGGGCCGCGGCCTCCGGCTCGACGCGGCGCCGCTGCAGCTCCTCGGCGATCGCCCGCCTGCCCTTCCCCTGCCGCAGCCGCTCCCGCCGGATCGAGCGGGCCAGCTCGTCCTCGTCGAGGAGCCCGGCCTGCCGGAGCCGCTCCAGCTCGGCATCGACGGCGGCGGCCGGGAACTGCTTGTGGGCCAGCTTTTCGGCCAGCTCGCGGCGCGAGTAGGCGCGGCGCGCCAGCAGGCGCAGGGCGGCCTCGTGGATCGAGGGATTCAACGCAGCCGGTCGCCGGCTTCCTTGCCGCCGAACTCGAACGGGCTGTCGGGCGAGAACGGCGAGGGCTCCTGCGCGGTCTCGAGCGTGGACTCCATCTCCTCGCGCGAGACGTCGGAGGTGGACTGGATGCCCTGCACGCGCAGCTTGAGCTCGTCGGGGTTGGTGGCGCTGCGGATCGCCTCCTCGAGGGTGATGAGCCCGCTCTTGTAAAGCATGTACAGGGACTGGTCGAAAGTCTGCATGCCGTACTGCGACGTGCCTTGAGCGATGGCGTCACGGATGAGCTTGGTCTTTTCCTTCTGCTCGATGCAGTCCCTGATGTACGGCGTCGAGATCAGCACCTCGACGGCCGGAACGCGCCCCAGGCCGTCGGCCCGCGGCAACAATCGCTGCGAGATCACCGCCTTGATCACGGTCATGAGCTGGATTCGGATCTGCTTTTGCTGATGCGGCGGGAAGACCGAGATGATGCGGTTGATCGTCTCGGTGGCGTCGAGCGTGTGCAGGGTGGAAAACACAAGGTGGCCCGTCTCGGCGGCGTGGAGCGCCGTCTCGATCGTCTCGAAGTCGCGCATCTCGCCGACCAGGATCACGTCCGGGTCCTGCCGGAGGGCAGCGCGCATCGCCACCGCGAAGTTGCGGGTGTCCACCTCGACCTCGCGCTGGTTGACGATCGACTTCTTGTCGCGATGCAGGAACTCGATGGGGTCCTCGATGGTGACGATGTGGCAGTTCCGCCGCGAGTTGATGTAGTCCACCATGGCGGCGAGGCTCGTCGACTTGCCCGACCCCGTCGTGCCGGTGACCAGCACCAGGCCGCGCTCCTCGTCGCAGATCTTCTCCAGCACCGGAGGCAGCAGCAGCTCCCGGATGTTGAGGATGCGCGCCGGGATGAGGCGGAGCACCAGCCCCACCGAGCCGCGCTGCTGGAAGATGTTGCAGCGGAACCGGCCCAGCCCCGGCACCGAGTACGCGATGTCGATCTCCAGGAACTGCTTGAACTTCTCCTTCTGCTGCGTGGACATCATGGAGAACGCCATGGCGATGGTGTCCTCCTGCATGAGCCGCTTGAACTCCACGAGCGGGATCAGCACCCCGTCCACCCGGATGATGGGGTGCGACCCCACCTTGAGGTGGACGTCCGACGCCTTGCGCTCGGTGGCCGCCTTCAGGATGTCGTTGATATGCATCGCCAGGATCCTTTCCGAGGCCAGGACCGGCCGCCCCGTACGCCAACCTCGCCCGCTACGCCGCCCTCCCGCCGGTTGCCTGTCCGACTGGCCTCCATTCCATCATAGCTCACGCCTGCGGCTCGCCCTGGTTGCCCTTGAGGAGGCTGCGCAGCGCGTCCTTGTCCACCGCCTTGGCCATCGCCTCATCCTGGTCGACGATGCCGCGCTTCACCAGCTCCGCCAGGGCATCGCTCATCTGGCGCATGCCGAGTCGCTTCGAGGTCTGCATGATGGTCGGGATCTGGTGGCTCTTGCCCTCGCGGATGAGGTTGGAGACGGCCGGCACCCCGAGCAGGATCTCGTAGGCGGCGACGCGCCCGCCACCGATCCTCTTGAGGAGGATCTGGGCGATCACCGCCTTGAGCGACTCCGCCACCATGACCCGCACCTGCTCCTGGCGGTCGGGGGGGAACTGGTCGATGAGGCGGTCCACCGTCGAGACCGCCGTGTTGGTGTGCAGCGTCCCGAACACGAGGTGGCCGGTCTCGGCCGTCTCGATGGCGATCGCCATTGTCTCGAGGTCGCGCAGCTCGCCGACCAGCACCACGTCCGGGTCCTCGCGCAGCGCGGCGCGCAGGGCGCGCCGGAACGACTCCGTGTGGGCGTAGACCTCCCGCTGGTGCACGAGACAGCGCTTGTTCTCGTGCACGAACTCGATCGGGTCCTCGATCGTGATGATGTGGTCGGAGCGGTTGGCGTTCACGTAGTCGATCATCGTCGCCAGCGTCGTCGACTTCCCCGACCCCGTCGGACCGGTCACCAGCACGAGCCCCTTGTTGAGCATGCACAGCGCCTTGGTCGACTCGGGCAGCCCCAGCTCCTCGAACGACATGAGCCGGCTCGGAATGACCCGAAACACCGCCCCGACCCCTCGTCGATCCCGGAACATGTTGACCCTGAAGCGCGCCAGACCCGGGATCTCGTACGCGAAGTCGGTGTCGTTGTCCTCCCGGAACTCGCCGCGATTCTTGCCGGGTGCGATCTCGTCGCACATCAGCAGGATGTGCTCCGAGGACAGCGGCTGCGTGAAACCCGGCAGCGCCGTCATGTCGCCGTGGAGCCGGATGAGCGGCTGCCACGAGGCCGTCAGATGAAGGTCCGAGCCGCCGAGCTGCACCAGCGCCCGGAGCATGCGGTCGAGCGGGCGGTCCAGCACCGCCACGCTCGGCTGGGCCCGCCGCATCGCCCCGGAGGAAACCGGCGCCGCAGCGGCGGCAGGCTTCGGGGGCGCCGCAGGAGGCGGGGCCGAGACCGCCGCCGGGCTCAGCTCGAGGATCAGCCGCACGACCCCGCCGATCTGCCGGGATCTCAACGGGTACTTCTCGCCCGCGACCTCGATCGTGCCGGTCACCTCTTCCCCGAGCTGGAACGAGACCAGGCGATCCTCGGGAATTGCCTTCTCGATCCATGCCTCCAGGTCCTCGGCGGCGACCGGCGTGTTGCCGGCCTGCAGGCGGGCCTCGCCCTTGACGAGGACCGCCGGCCGATCCGCTGTGAAGTCGAGGCGCTCACCGCCCTTCAGGCGGGCCGCCTTGACCAGCCGTTCGAGCAATCCTGGGTCAGCCACGAGGACGATTGTACCCCGTGGCCAGTGGCTCGCGACGCATCGCCCGCGACCGCGGCGTAGGTTGACAGCCGGGCGCACCCTCGCCTACCCTCGCCTCGCCGCCCCCGGAAATCGGCCGACGAGCGGCGTGGAAGACGCGTGAAATGAATGACCTGCTGCCATCGACCGAGCGTTCACGAGGACCGGTGCGGACCCCGAGAGAGGAGGGTCGGCCCTGATGCGGGCTCTCGCCGGCGCCTGCCTGGCCCTCCTGCTGGCCGCTGGCGCTCTTGCCGCAGAACACCACCCGACCCTTCCCGCCCGCGGCCCTGAGCCGACCCGGCTCGATAGCGAACCGCCCGAGCCTGCACCGGCCGCCGAGTCGTTCCTCCCGGACACCCCGCCTCCGACCCCGGTCACTCGCACCCGGACCCGCTTCCCGTCGGGCAAGGACACGATCGCGGCCGACGTCTTCCGGCCCGCTCTCCCGGGCGAGCTGCCGGTCGTCCTGCTCTTCCACGGCGCCCATCCGACGCGAGCCGAGAAGCACTACCTCCGCATGGCCGAGGACCTCGCCGCAAACGGCTACCTTTCCGTGTACGTGCGCTATTTCGATCGCGGCCGCAAGGGGCGTGGCGTGCGTTCGCAGTGGCGGGCGGCCGTCCACGACGCGGTCACCTTCGCATCCAGCCTCGAAGGCGCAGACTCCGGGCGGGTGGGCGTCGTCGGTTACTCGCTCGGCGCCTTCCTGACCCTCGGCCGGGCGCCGCTCGACGAGCGGATCCGTGCCGTCGTGGCGTACTACGGCGGCATCTCCCGCGACACGGCGCCCCACGTCCCCAGCACGGCACCGCCGACCCTCCTGCTGCACGGCACCCGCGACCGCATCGTCCCGTTCCGCAGGTCCGTGGAGGCGTTCGAGGCGATCCGGCGGGAAGGGCGCCCCGCCGACCTCGTCGTCTACCCCGGCGCTCGCCACGGTTTCTGCCTCAACGGGCGAGGGGGCATCGACGGCGCCGCCGCTGCCGACGCCTGGAACCGCACGCTGGCGTTTCTCGACTTCCACCTGCGGCGCCCCGAACCGCAGGGCCCGCCACTCTCCGTCTCGCTGCTGGCCGACGAGCCGCTCTGCTCCGTCCCCGACCCCGACTTGCCGCCGTTCCTTTCCACCCCCCCGCGCTACCTCGCGCCCATGGGCCTGGGCACGGAGGCGGCCACCGCCCTCGTCAACCCGAACCCCGAGCAGGTGGCCAAGCTCCTGGCCGCCGCCAGGGCCGGCACCCGGAGCGCCCACCGTTCCGGCCCGCGCCGGACAAAGGTTGGGTCGGCGGCACGGGCTCCCCGCCCGCGTCCCGCCCTCTCCGCTGCGTCCTCGCGAGCCAGGGCACCCGCGCCCCCCCGCACGAGGTAGCCCTTCGCCTCCGCCGCGCCGCGAACCCTGCCGGCGGCCGGCCGAGTGTGATACAAAAGCAGAGCCGACCGAGGCGCGCCGGTGGCTCAATGGATAGAGCACCTGACTTCGGATCAGGCGGTTGGGGGTTCGAGTCCCTCCCGGCGCGCCAGTCGTCTTTTCGACCCGCTGTGGAGTCTCGCCCGATAGCGACCCGCGCGCGGCCTGGCTCCCGGGTGTGCGTTGTCGGCACAGGCACCCTAAGAATAAGATCCCGGCGGAGGTTTGCCGTGGTGAATGCGCTCGACCGCTGGTTCGGCATCGAGGAGGCCGGCAGCACCCTGCGCCGGGAGATCCTCGGCGGGCTCACGACCTTCCTCACGATGGCCTACGTGATCTTTGTCATTCCCGGCATGCTGTCGGATCCGGCGATAGGCATGCCCAGGGGGGCGCTGATCACGGCCACGATCCTGAGCGCCGTCTTCGGCACTCTCGTGGTGGCGCTCTATGGCCGGGTCCCGTTCGCCATGGCCCCCGGCATGGGGCTTGGCGCCTACTTCGCCTATTCGCTCTGCATCGGTGCCGGCTTGGCGTGGCCGGTCGCCCTCGGCGCCGTCTTTCTCTCCGGCTGCCTGTTCCTGCTGCTCGGCATCCTCGGCATCCGGCGCATGATCGCCGCCGGCATCCCCGAATCGCTCCAGCTCGCCACAGGGGCGGGTATCGGCCTGTTCATCCTCTTCATCGGGCTCAAGAATCTGGGGGCTATCGTCGCCCACCCCGCGACGCTGGTGACGATCGGCGGCTGGACCACGCCCCTCGCGCTGGGTGTGGCGGGCGTCGTCATCTGCGCGGTGCTCGAAAGCCTGCACGTGACCGGCGGATTGCTCATCGGCATTGCAGCCACCACGGCGCTGGGCGTGCTCTTTGGGCAGGTCGCGCCACCGGCAGGCGTGGTCTCCGCTCCGCCCGGCCTCGGCGAGCTCCTCGGCCGGCTTGACATCCGCGGCGCCCTGTCGCCGGCGCTCATCGGGCCGATCTTCGCTCTCATGTTCGTGGACATGTTCGATTCCATCGGCACCATGATCGCTTGCGGCAAGGGCAACGGCATCCTCGACCGCGATCCGCAGCTTCGAAAGTTGGATCGGGCTCTGAAGGTGGACGCCAGCGCCACGGTGGTCGGCTCGGTACTCGGTGTGCCGACGGTCACGACCTACGTCGAATGCGCTGCCGGCATCGCCGCCGGCGCCCGCACCGGCCTGGCCTCGGTGGTCACCGCGATCTGCTTTGCCGCAGCCTTGCTGCTGTCCCCACTCATCGCCGCCGTGCCCGGCTTCGCCACGGCGCCGGTGCTGGTCATCGCCGGCGTGTACATGTTCCGCAACGTCCGGCACCTCGACTTCGAACACCTCGACGAACTCATCCCGGCGGTGCTGACCCTCGTCCTGATGCCGCTCACCTACACGATCAGCGTGGGCATTGCCGCCGGCTTCCTGAGCTGGACCGTCCTGAAGATCCTCACCGGGCGCGTCCGCCAGGTGAAGCCCAGCATGTGGTTCTGCTCTGTCCTGGCCCTGCTCGCGCTCGTGGAAATGATGCTGCCCGGCGGTATCTTTCCGCGGCAGTGAAGGTGGCCGAAGCCGGACCGCCCCCGGTCCTTTGGACACCCGGTCGTGGTCATCACGCTGCCACCTCCAGGCCAGAGTCGAGGGCCTGACGGGCCCCGGCGAGGGTCTTGGAGTCGTGCTCGTCGACGAGCCAGCCGTGGTTGTGGCGGTGCCGGGCGGTGACGGCTGACCTGCCGCTCGTCTGCACCGGTCGGCACCTTGCACTGAGGGGCTCGACCTCGAGGCCGTCGGCGTGCAACCGGCACCATGCGGCGGGATTTGCACTCAGGCGGAGATCGGTTCGGTCGGGTTCACCGAGGATGCAACGTCGGCTCGGGGCATCCCCCATGTCGTTGAAACGTGTCAGCACGCGAACCTGGTGACGGCGTGCAGCCTGCAGGCGTTTTCTCTGCGGCTCACCGAGGCGATCTGCGACCGCGGCTCCCGACGTTTCATCGGTGCCCACATCCTCGGCGCCCAGGCCGCCGAGCTCGTTCACACCCTGATGGTCGCAATGCGGCCGAGCGCCACGGCCGAAGAGTCCATCCGATCGACCGACCGTCTCCCGAACCTCTCGAAAGGGTTTCGGGACCCCACCCCCGATGCCATCTCCGACGGCAGCGCCACTGAGCATGCTGCCGCTGTGCTGGTCCGTCGGCGATGCCGACCGCTCATGCCGCCTGGCTCCAACCAAGGTCACCGCCCCTCTTTCCAGCCTCACCGAGAACGCGAGGCGTGCCGCCTCGCACACGACGCCGTTCGCTACGGCTTGGGGCTTGCGCGTCGCCTTGACCGATCATGGTCGTTTCGCTACGCTTTGCCCAGGGACATCATGCCGTCCTCGACTTTCGTCGGTTTCCAATTCAGGGATATGTTGCTCCCTTTCACAGACGCATCGATCCGCCACCGTGCGAGCGAAGGAGAAGCGCCTGGCGCATCCGTCGAATAATCTTTCGGAGGAAGATGCGGAGGAACCTGGCACAGCCGCCCGTCCCGCGTTGTTGCGCACGACCGCTCGGCCGCGCTTTGCGGTGCGGGTGTGGCGCACCGTCAACCGCCCGAGACTCGCGCGCGGAGATGGCCACAGGAGGGGAAGCTTGACGAAACGAGAGAAAACCAGGGATTCAGCGGCAGCAAGCGCCGCCACCGTGGGCTACGAAGCGCAGCTCTGGCAAATGGCCGACGCGCTGCGCGGAAGCATGGACGCCGCCGAGTACAAGCACGTCGTCTTGGGCCTCATCTTCCTCAAGTACATCTCCGACGCCTTCGAGGAGCAGCATGCCAGGCTCGAGGCTGAACGCGCTCACGGGGCCGATCCCGAGGACCCGGACGAATACCGCGCCGTCAACATCTTCTGGGTCCCGCCCGAGGCGCGCTGGCAGCACCTGAAGGCCCAGGCCCGTCAGAGCACCATCGGCCGGCTCGTGGACGACGCCATGGCCGGCATCGAGCGCGACAACCCCGCGCTCAAGGGCGTCTTGCCCCGCGACTACGCCCGCCCCGCGCTCGACAAGACGCGCCTCGGCCAGCTCATCGACCTCGTCAGCAACATCAGGGTCGGCGACGAGGCCAGCCGCGCCAAGGACGTGCTCGGCCGCGTCTACGAGTACTTCCTCTCCCAATTCGCGAGCGCCGAAGGCAAGAAGGGCGGCGAGTTCTACACGCCGCGCTGCGTGGTCAAGCTCCTCGTCGAGATGCTCGAGCCGTATCGCGGCCGCGTCTACGACCCCTGCTGCGGCTCCTCGGGCATGTTCGTGCAGTCGGTGGAGTTCATCCGCGCCCACGCCAGCGGCAACGGCAACGGGGGAAAAGCGAAGGCCGACATCTCCATCTACGGCCAGGAGTCGAACTACACGACGTGGCGGCTCGCCAAGATGAACCTCGCCATCCGCGGCATCGAGGGCCAGATCGCGCACGGCGACACCTTCCACAACGACCGCTTCCCGGATCTGAAGGCCGACTTCGTTCTCGCCAATCCGCCGTTCAACGTCTCCGACTGGGGCGGCGAGCGGCTGCGCGAGGACAAGCGCTGGCAGTACGGCGCACCGCCCGCGGGCAACGCCAACTTCGCCTGGGTGCAGCACATCGTGCACCACCTTGCGCCCGCGGGCGTGGCCGGCTTCGTGCTCGCCAACGGCTCGATGTCGTCCAACCAGTCGGGCGAGGGCGAGATCCGCAAGAACCTGATCGAGGCCGACTTGGTGGACTGCATGGTCGCCCTGCCGGGCCAGCTCTTCTATTCGACGCAGATCCCGGCGTGCCTGTGGTTCATTGCCCGCGACCGCAAGAACGGCAAGTTCCGCGACCGCCGCGGCCACGTCCTCTTCATCGACGCCCGCAAGCTCGGCCGCATGGTGGACCGCACCCACCGGGAGCTGACCGACGAGGACATCGCCCGCATCGCCGCCACCTACCACGCCTGGCGCGGCGAAAATGTAGGGGCGGCCCCCTGTGGCCGCCCGGATTCCGGGCAATCACGGAGAGGGCAACCACAGGGGGTTGCCCCTACCTATGCCGACATTCCCGGTTTTTGCAAATCCGCCACCCTGGAGGAGATCCGCAAGCACGGCCACGTGCTCACGCCCGGCCGCTACGTGGGCGCCGAGGCGCAGGAGGACGACGGCGAACCGTTTCACGAGAAGATGGCGCGGCTCGTGGCGCAGCTGCGCGAGCAGCAGGCCGAGGCCGCGAAGCTCGATGCCGCGATTGCCGCCAACCTGAAGGAGTTGGGGTATGGCTAAAATCGTCTTGTTATTAAGCGCTATGACTATTTCGTTTAATAGTGCACGCCCTTATTCAACGATCGTTGCATAGACACCATGCCATGAAGCGCGGCTTGATGGGTCGCTATCAAACGACGGTGATTGGGGGCGAAACCGTTCGGGCGTTCCTTCCGGATCCGCTGCCGCCCCAACCGCCGTTGGAAATGACCGACCGGCGCCAGCGCTTGTTGGAGCGCGCCACCGTTGCCCTGGGCCGGCTGGACAGTGTCAGCCTGCTGCTGCCTGACCCTGATCTCTTCCTGTATGCCTATGTTCGGCGAGAAGCCGTGCTCTCGTCCCAGATCGAGGGCACCCAGTCCACGCTCGACCAGTTGCTGCTCTTCGAACTCGAGGAGGCGCCCGGCGTGCCGTTGGACGATGTGGTGGAAGTGTCGAACTATGTGGCAGCACTCGATCATGGCCTGCGACGGCTCCAGGGGGGCTTTCCGCTTTCCAATCGCCTCATTCGCGAAATGCACGCTGTTTTGCTAACAAGCGGCCGCGGCAGCGAAAAAGCGCCTGGTGAATTCCGCCGCTCGCAAAACTGGATCGGCGGCACTCGCCCCGGCAACGCGCAGTTTGTTCCCCCGCCGCCTGATCAGGTAGAGGACTGCATGGCCGCGCTGGAGCGTTTTCTCCACGATGAGCGCAACCCCTACCCTGCCCTCGTCAAAGCCGCGCTCGTACACCTGCAGTTTGAAACCATCCATCCCTTCCTGGACGGCAACGGCCGCATCGGTCGGCTCCTCATCGCGTTCATCCTGCACCACGAGGAGCTATTGACGCGACCGTTCTTGTATCTGAGCCTCTACTTCAAACAGCACCGCGCCGAATATTACCGCCTGCTCAATGCCGTACGCATCGAGGGCGACTGGGAATCGTGGCTGGACTTCTTTCTCGAAGGCGTAGAGCAAACGGCGGGCAACGCCGTGGACACCGCCAAGCGGCTGCATTCCCTGTTTCAGCGCGACGCGCAGACCATCCAGCAGTCGGGACGAAGTGCTTCCACGATCCTGCGGGTCTTTCAGGTGTTGCGCGAGCGGCCGCTGGTGACGCTCAAGCTTGTCTGCGAACGCACGGGCCTTTCCTTCCCGGCTGCGGGCAAGGCGATGGAAGCGCTGATGACGCTAGGCGTAGCAGGCGAAATCACTGGACGCAAACGCGACCGCATCTTCGCCTACAAACAGTACCTGGCCATCTTGAACGAGGGGACGGAAACGCTATGAAACGTGGTATCGCCAACGAATTGCAGACTGCGAAGCTCGATGCCGCCATCGCCGAGAACCTCGAGGAGCTGGGGTTTTGGAGCGAGTCGCGATGACTCCCGAAACGCTTCGCGTCCTGATCGGCGCGGGCGAGACCCTGGCAGTCGAGTTCAAGGGTGAGGAACGGGCACCGCTCAACGATCGCGACCTCGTCGAGGCCGTCGTGTGCCTGGCCAACCGGGCCGGCGACGAGCCCGCGCGGCTGCTTGTCGGCGTGGAAGACGACGGCCGCATCACCGGGGCGCGACCGCGGCACGGCGACACCACCGACTCGAACAAACTGGCGGCCTTGATCGCTGGCCGCATCCGACCTCCGCTGGAGGTGCGGATCGAGGCGGTCCGCGTCGGTCGTCATTGCGTTCTGGCGATCGAAATCCCTCCGCAACAACACCCGGTCGCCACCGCGGACGGCACGTTTCTGCGCCGCGTGATCGGTGGCGATGGCAAACCCGCCTGCGTGCCGATGGATGCCCATGCCGTGCAGTCCTTGCAAGCCGGGCGGGGGCTTATGGATCCCTCGGCGCAGATCGTCGCCGAGGCGCGTTGGGAAGATCTCGACTCGCTGGAATTCGAGCGCTTCCGCCGCAGCGTGCGCGAGCGGCGCGGCCGCAGCGACGAATCCCTGCTCGACCTGCCCGATCTGGAACTGGCCAAGGCCCTGGGCGTGGTGGACGCCAACGGAACCGTGCGCGGCGTGCGTCTGGCGGCTGTGCTGCTCTTCGGCAAAGAAGACGCGCTGCGCCGCTTTGCGCCCGCCCACGAGACGGCCTTTCAGGTGCTGCGCGGGCTCGACGTGGAGGTCAACGACTTCTTCCGCTGGCCGCTGCTGCGGGTCATGGAGGAGATCGAGGCGCGCATCCGCGCCCGCAACCGCGAGCAGGAGCTGATGGTGGGCCTGCTGCGCGTGGGCGTGCCGGACTACCCCGAGCGCGCCCTGCGAGAAGCGGTGGCCAACGCGCTCATCCACCGCGACTATCTGCGCCTGGGGGCGGTGCATGTCCAGTGGCATCCGGACCGCATCGAGATCAGCAACCCCGGCGGCTTTCCGGAAGGCGTGCGCATGGACAACCTGCTCGTCACCGCGCCGCGCCCGCGCAACCCCTTGCTCGCCGATGCCTTCAAGCGCGCCGGCATCGTCGAGCGCACCGCGCGCGGCATCGACACCATCTTCTACGAGCAGTTGCGCAACGGCCACCCGGCGCCCTCTTACGCGCGCAGCGATGCGACGACGGTCACCCTCGTCATCCCCGGCGGCGAGGCGAATCTCGATTTTGTGCGTCTGCTCGTCACCGAAGGCCAACGGGGGCGTGTCCTGGGCCTGGACGAACTCTTGATCCTCAACGCCTTGTGGCAGGAGCGCAGCCTCACGACCGGCGATGCCGCACACCTGCTGCAGAAGCCGGAGGCGGAGACCCGCGCCACGTTGCATGCCCTGGTGGAAGCGGGCCTTGTCGAAGAGCGCGGGGAGAAGAAGGCCCGCACGTGGCACCTCTCGGCGGCGACCTACCGTCTGCTCGGCGACAAGGCCGGCTACGTCCGCCAGCGCGGCTTCGAGCCGCTGCAACAGGAACAGATGGTGCTGCAATACGTGGAAAAGCACGGGCGGATCACCCGGCGCGAGGCGGCGGAGCTGTGCCGGATCGGCCCATTCCAGGCGACGCGGCTTTTGTCCCGGCTCGTGGACGATAACCGCCTGGTGCGCCATGGTACGCGCAAAGGCGCCTGGTATGAGCGAGGACAAAAGATATGAGCGCGCTCATAAGTTTTGGAGAACCGCTCATATTTATGAGCGCCGTCCATAAAAATGCGCGCGTGTATTTATTTGTGCGACCTGCGTGTTTGTTGGCGGACACACGGCGGCAGCCCGAGGAGGCCGCAAGGCTCGATGCCGCCATTGCCAGGAACCTGAAGGAGCTGGGGTATGGCGGGTGAATGGCGCTCGATCTCCTTCGGGCAGTTGCTAGCGGAGCCTGTCCGCAACGGCATCTACAAGCAGAAGGAGTTCCACGGTCGTGGTGCGAAGATCGTGAACATGGGCGAGCTCTTCGCGCATCCACGACTTCGGGCGGTGCCAATGAAGCGCGTCGAGCTCTCGGATTCCGAGAGCGAGCGATTCACGCTCGCAGAGGGCGATTTGCTCTTCGCGCGACGTTCGCTCGTGGCCGAAGGGGCCGGGAAATGCAGCGTCGTGCTGGACATAGACGAGCCCACCACGTTCGAGTCCTCGATCATTCGTGCGCGGCCTGATCGCACGAAGGCCGATTCGCTCTTCCTCTACTACTTCTTCAACTCAACGTCCGGACTTCATTGCCTCGACACGATTCGGCGCCAGGTAGCAGTTGCCGGGATCACCGGGAGCGACTTGGCCAGGCTCGAATTCACGCTGCCCCCTCTCCCCGAACAACGCGCCATCGCCCACATCCTCGGCACGCTGGACGACAAGATCGAGCTGAACCGGCGCATGAGCGAGACGCTGGAGGCGATGGCGCGGGCGCTGTTCAAGGCGTGGTTCATTGATTTCGATCCCGTGCGGCGAAACGCCGCCCGTGCTCGAAATCAACCCTCACCCGGCGCTGCGCGCCACCCTCTCCCAGAGGGAGAGGGACATTATAGGGGGGGATATGATTTTGCGGGGCTAGTGGAGACTGCGCGGACGCTGCGGGAAAAGCAGACGTCGGCTGAGGCGATCTTCTGGGAACTCGTCCGCAACCGGCGCTTTCTGAATCTGAAGTTCAGGCGACAGCACCAGCTCGGAGACTACGTCGTCGACTTCTACTGTCATGAACACAGACTAGTCGTGGAGCTGGACGGTGGCGTGCATGGAGATCGGAAAAAAAAGGACCAGAAGCGGGACGCATGGATGCAAGCCCAAGGCTTCAAGGTCTTACGCTTCCCCAACGAGCAACTACTCGACGATCCACTCTTGGTGCTGTCTGCCATTGCCGAAGTGGTCAAAGGCAGCGCCTCGCACCCTCTCCCCCTGGGAGAGGGCTGGGGTGAGGGTGTGGTCGAAAGCATGGCTTTCGACCACTTGTTCCCCGCCCGCCTCGTCGACTCCGAACTCGGCGAGATTCCGGAGGGGTGGGAGGTCAAGCCCATCGGAGACTTGGCGGAAGTTGTCGGTGGGAGCACCCCGAAGACCGAGCGCGCTGAGTATTGGGAGGCAGGCACGCATCACTGGGTTACGCCGAAGGACTTGTCGGGGCTTTCGATGCCGGTGCTGCTCGACACCGAACGAAAGATCACCGACGCCGGCTTGGCACAGATCAGTTCCGGTTTGCTCCCGAGCGGAACTGTTCTTCTCTCATCGCGCGCACCAATCGGCTACCTGGCAATTGCCGAAGTACCGGTAGCAATCAATCAGGGCTTCATCGCGATGAAGCCGCGTCCGGGCACATCAAACCTCTTTCTGCTGCGATGGGCCAGCGCGGCACACGAAGATATTGTCAGTCACGCCAACGGCTCGACGTTCTTGGAGATCAGCAAGTCAAGCTTCAGGCCCATTCGCACTGTTGCGCCCGCCACATGCGCGATGCACGCCTTCGATCGCGTGTCACGACCGATGTATCGGAAGGTAGTCGAGCACGAGCGGGAATCCCGCACCCTCGCCGCCCTGCGCGACACCCTGCTGCCCAAGCTCATCTCGGGCGAGTTGCGGGTGAAGGACGCGGAGAAGTTCATCGGGAGGATCGCGTGAGCTTGATTTCGAAGATCACGCGTTTGAAGCACCCCGGTGTGCTGCGTGACTTTAGCTGGCCTGCTGAGCTCCCCACCTTTGGCCGCTTCAACTTGATTTACGGCTGGAACGGCTCGGGGAAGACGACGTTGAGTCGCGTCTTCCGCGCGATTGAAAAGCGCGTCGCCTATGCCCCAGGCGAGGCAACGCTGTGTATCGACGGGCACCAAGTCGCAGGGCAGGATTTCCCCGAGACGACGGTGCCCGTGCGGGTTTTCAATCGCGATTTCGTCAGCGAAACCGTCTTTCCCGTCGGTGGCGGCGACGTGCCTCCGATCTTCGTGTTGGGGGCGGAAAGCGTCGAGAAGCAGAAGGACATAGAACGTCTCAAGGGCCGCCGCGCTACGGCGCAATCGAAGCTGGACTCGGCGCGCTCCACGAAGCAGAAAGCGGATAGGGACTTTGCGCAGTTCTGCATCGACCGCGCCCGGGTCATCAAGGACACGCTCCGCTCCAGCGGCCAGAACCCGTACAACAACTACAACAAGTCCGATTTCCAGCGCGACACACAAGAGATGGACACGGCCGGTGGCGGCGCTGCCCGTCGTCTCAGTGACGCGGAGCGCGAGAGGCTGCTCACGCAAATTCGGACGACTCCAAAGCCTCAGGTGCCAGAGGTGGACTACACACTGCCGGATTTCAAGGAGATCGTCGCCAGTCTGGCGGAACTCCTCGGGACCACAGTCGTTTCCGAAGTGCTTGAAGCACTGAAGAATGATCCCACGCTCGCCGAGTGGACCCGGGAAGGTCTGAAGTTACACCGAGATCGGAAGGCCGAGCGATGCCTATTCTGTGAACAGCAGTTGCCGCAGGATCGGTTGGCTGCCCTGGAGGCGCATTTCAGCGCTCGGTATGAACAGTTCATGCAGCGCTTGGATGGGCTCATCGGAAGGCTACAGGCGTCGTCAAAGAAGGCTGCCCAATTCCGACTGCCGAACAAGGCAGAGCTTTACGACGACCTCGGACAAGAGTTTGAGATTGCGGAGACCGGACTAAGGGAAACCCTCGGCGCGGCACGGTGCTTTCTCGATGCCGCAGCGCAAGCGTTGACGGACAAGAAGCGTCGGGCTTTTGAACCTCTCGAGTTGGAGCTTCAGGCACCGCCAGTGGACGCCGATGCGGTCGAGAAGCTGAACGCAGTTGTCCGCAAGCACAACCAGGCGTGCGACGATTTCCAGAGCCGGGTCACTTCGGCTCGCGAACGGCTGGCCCTCGACATGATCGCAGAGGCACTGGCAGACTTCGTTCGCCTCAGGGACGCCGAACAGCAAGCTGGGGACGATGAGAAATCAACCGAACGTGAGGTTCAGCGCCTGGATGATGAAATCACCCGGTTGGAACGGGAAATCGTCGAGCATCGCCAGCCGGCCGATGAGCTGAACGAAGAGCTCCGCAAGTACCTCGGGCACGACGAGCTGCGCCTGGACGTCAAGGATACCGGTTACACGATTACGCGCGGCGGGGAGCCGGCATTGGCTCTGAGTGAGGGCGAAATGACTGCGATCGCCCTTTTGTACTTCCTGAAGTCTCTCCGTGACAGGAGCTTTGATCTTCGCAACGGCGTCGTCGTGCTCGATGATCCGGTGTCGAGCCTCGACGCCAACGCACTGTACCTCGCATTCGGCTTTATACGCGAGCGCACGAAGGATGCGGGGCAATTACTCATCCTGACGCACAACTTCTCCCTATTCCGACAAGTTCGGAACTGGTTCCACCATCTGAAAGGACAGAATAGGAGAGATATCAACCAGCGACCGGCACGGTTCTACATGCTTGACTGCGTGCACGGCCAAGATGGCCGTTGCGCTCGGATTCGGTGGCTTGACCCTCTGCTAGAGCAGTACGATTCGGAGTACCACTACCTGTTCGCCCGCGTTTATCGAGCGGCGACCGAAACGGGACCGACGCGCCTGGAGGAGAACTACGTCCTTCCCAACATGGCCCGGCGCATGCTGGAAGCGTTCCTTGCGTTTCGTCAACCGCAGGTCTCCGGCGAGTTGTGGCAGAAAGTCCAGGCAGTGCCATTCGACGAGGCCAAGAAACTGCGGATTCTCCGATTCCTGCACACCCATTCCCACAGCAGCGCCGTGGGAGAAGCAGAGCACGACCCGTCCCTTCTGGCTGAAGGCGCAGCGGTGCTGAAGGACCTTTTAGAGCTGATCAAATTGCAAGATGACGCTCACTACTCGGCGATGGTCCAGCTTGTGGCCTCGTCGCCAGATGCCGGGGAGCATGAAGGCGAGGTATCTACGGTATGACCACGGGGCGACTAACCGAGTCGGATGTCGAAGACGCCACCCTCGCCTGGCTGGAAGCCAGCGGCTGGCGCATCGCGCACGGCCCCGACATCGCGCCGGATCAGCCCCTCGCCGAGCGGCGCGATTACGGCGAGGTGGTGCTGGCGCAGCGCCTGCGCGACGCGCTCGCCCGGCTCAATCCTGAGCTTCCCGCCGAGGCGCTGGAGGATGCCTTCCGCAAGCTCACGCGGCTGGGTTTGGACATTGGTGGCGCGGACCTCATCCAGCGCAACCGCGCCCTGCACCGGCTGCTGGTGAACGGGGTGACTGTCGAGTACCGCACCCGCGACGGAACGATCCGCGGCGCGCAGGCGCGGGTCATCGACTTCGACGCGCCCGACGGCAACGACTGGCTGGCGGTCAACCAGTTCACTGTGGCCGAGAACAAGCACAGCCGCCGGCCCGACGTGGTGCTGTTCGTCAATGGGCTGCCGCTCGCGGTGATCGAACTCAAGAATGCCGCCGACGAGAACGCCACGATCTGGACGGCCTTCCAGCAGCTTCAGACCTACCAGGCGGAAATCCCCGCGATCTTCTCGACGAACGGCGTGCTGGTCGTCTCCGACGGCGTCGAGGCGCGCGTCGGGGTACTCGGCGCCGGGCGCGAGTGGTTCAAGCCCTGGCGCACGATCGCGGGCGAGCGGCTCGCCGACAGCCACATGCCCGAGCTGCAGGTGGTGATCGAGGGGGTGTTCGCGCCACGGCGCTTTCTCGACCTGGTGCGCGATTTCATCGTCTTCGAGGACGACGGCAGCGGGCGCCTCGTGAAGAAGATGGCGGGCTACCACCAGTTCCACGCGGTGCAGGTGGCCGTGGCCGAGACGCTGCGCGCGGCGGAGCTCGCCCGTGCGGGTCGGGTGGCCGAGGAGACGGGGCGCTACGAAGCGGGGCGCCAGCCCGGCGGCAAGTCCGGTGACCGGCGCGTGGGCGTGGTGTGGCACACGCAGGGTTCAGGCAAGAGCCTGACGATGGCGTTCTACGCCGGGCGCATCATCCGCGAGCCGGGGATGGAGAACCCGACGCTCGTCGTGCTCACCGACCGCAACGACCTCGACGACCAGCTCTTCGGCACGTTCTCGCGCTGCCAGGACCTCTTGCGCCAGCCACCCGTGCAGGCCGAATCGCGGGCACACCTGCGCCAGTTGCTCTCAGTGGCGGCGGGCGGCGTGGTCTTCACCACCATCCAGAAGTTCATGCCGCCGATGGCGACACCCTCACCCCAGCCCTCTCCCAGTGGGAGAGGGGGGAGCGAAGCGGAGGGTGAGGGTGACTGGCGAATGCCAGTCTTGTCCGACCGGCGCAACATCGTGGTCATCGCCGACGAGGCGCATCGCAGCCAGTACGACTTCATCGACGGCTTCGCGCGCCACATGCGCGACGCCCTGCCGCACGCCTCGTTCATCGGCTTCACCGGCACGCCGATCGAACTCGCGGATGCCAACACGCGGGCGGTGTTCGGCGATTACATCAGCGTCTACGACATCCAGCGCGCGGTGCAGGACGGCGCGACGGTGCCGATCTATTACGAGAGCCGGCTCGCGAAGCTCGCGCTGGATGAAACCGAGCGGCCGAAGATCGACCCGGACTTCGAGGAGGCCACCGAGGGCGAAGAGGTCGAGCGCAAGGAGCGCCTCAAGACCAAGTGGGCGCAGCTCGAGGCGGTGGTCGGCGCGCAGAAGCGGCTCGAACTCGTGGCGCGCGACATCGTCGAGCACTTCGAGCGGCGCCTGGAAGCGATGGACGGCAAGGCGATGGTCGTCTGCATGAGCCGCCGCATCTGTGTGGAGCTCTACCGGGAGCTGGTGAAGCTCCGTCCCACCTGGGCGGACGAGGACGACGCCCGCGGCGCGATCAAGGTGGTGATGACCGGCTCCGCCTCCGATCCGCCGGACTGGCAGCCGCACATCCGCAACAAGCCGCGGCGCGAGGCGCTCGCCAAGCGCTTCCGCGACGCCGCCGACCCGCTGCGCCTCGTGCTGGTGCGCGACATGTGGCTCACGGGTTTCGATTGCCCGAGCCTGCACACGATGTACGTGGACAAGCCCATGCGCGGCCACGGGCTGATGCAGGCGATCGCGCGCGTCAACCGCGTCTTCCGCGACAAGCCCGGCGGGTTGGTGGTGGACTATCTGGGCCTCGCCCATGAGCTGAAGGCCGCGCTCGCCACCTACACAGAAAGCGGCGGCACCGGCCGCACGGCGCTCGATCAGGAAGAGGCGGTCGCGCTCATGCTGGAAAAGTACGAGGTGTGCTGCGGCCTCTTCCACGCCTTCGACCGGTCGCGCTGGAAGACGGGGACACCGCAGGAGCGCCTGGCGCTGCTGCCTGCCGCGCAGGAGCACGTCCTCGCGCAGGAGAACGGCAAGGACCGCTTTTTGCGCGCGGTGCGCGAGCTGTCGCAGGCGTTTGCTTTGGCCGTACCACACGAGGAGGCCTTGCGCATCCGCGACGACGTGGCCTTCTTCCAGGCGGTGCAGGCCGTGCTCGCCAAGCGCGCGCCGAATGAGGCGCGGCCGGAGGAAGAGCTCGACCAGGCCGTGCGCCAGATCATCTCCCGCGCGGTCGCCCCCGAAGGCGTGGTGGACATCTTCGCGGCGGCGGGGCTTGCGAAGCCCGACATCTCGATCCTCTCCGACGAGTTCCTGGCCGAGGTGCACGGGATGCCGCAGCGCAACCTCGCCGTCGAGCTGCTGCAGAAGCTGCTCAAGGGCGAGATCGCCACGCGCCGCCGCAAGAACGTCGTGCAGGCGCGCTCGTTTGCCGAGATGCTGGAGCAGACGATCCGCCGCTACCAGAACCGCGCGATCGAGGCCGCGCAGGTGATCGAGGAGCTGATCGCGTTGGCGAAGGAGATGCGCGAGGCGAACGCGCGCGGGGAGGCGCTCGGCCTGACCGAGGACGAGCTGGCGTTCTACGACGCGCTCGAGACGAACGATAGCGCGGTGAAGGTCCTGGGAGACGCGACCTTACGGGCGATCGCCCGCGAGCTGGTCGAGACGGTGCGCAAGAACGTCACGATCGACTGGACGCTGCGCGAGAACGTGCGCGCGCAACTGCGCGTGCTCGTCAAGCGCATCCTGCGCAAGCACGGCTATCCGCCCGACAAGCAGGAGAAAGCGACGCAGACGGTGCTGGAGCAGGCCGAGCTCCTGTCCGCCGAATGGGCGACCGCATGACTGGGGGCGTCCCATAACGAACTGCAGCGGACGGTGCGGCGCGCCGCCGCTGATGCCGAGCGTCTGGCAAGCTTTGGAGCGCACACATGCGATGGAACACGTTCTTGAACGCTCCGGTGGCCTGCCCCCGTTTTCTGGTCCACCCATGATGAGAGATTTCCTGAATGGAGAGGTTGGGGTTGTGCGACGAGCTGGCCGGAGCGTGGAGGGGGAGGCGCGGAGCCCAGCTCAGCAATTGGTTTTGTCAGGTATCTGTCGGCCCGGGCTTCGTGTGGGCCGTGTCTGGTTCTGCTCGCGCCTCCACTCCTCGATCCTCGTCCCGGCATCGTCCACGCCACGGCACCAATCCTCGTTCAGACACTCGTCGCGCCTGCGGCCGATGAAACTCCCGAGAAAACGTTCTGCATCGGGCGGCCCGGCTGGAGGTGCCGAACCTCGCCACCGTTGACCTCAGCCCAACGAGAGAAGATCGCACTCGGGAACTCCGGCCCGTTGTCGACGACGCTCGCCTCGGGCCGGCGGTCCGTGCCTTCGCGATGGCCCCGCACACGCACCGCTCGCGCGGCCGGCAGCGAGGTCCCATCGAGAGCTGAGTTGTCTGCCGCACTCTGGCAGGGACGAGCATCCGAACGACGAGGAGAGGCGCTGGTCGAACTCGGCCGGATCATCTCCGATCCGCAGCAACACTGGCAGAGTTGAAGCAGACGCTGCCTTACGCGATCTGACCGGGTTCGATGCGAGGTGGTTGTGGTCGCTGCCCGCCCCCGGCCGTGATCGAGCCGCGAAGCGCTGGCCGCCGCGCGTGCATCGTGACCCTTCTGTGCGCGATCTCCCCGAGCTTTCGTGACGAAACCGTCCTCGATCGCCGATGACCGCGACCACCCTTGGCCCAAGGTGAGGGGGCACGTCCCGAGACGCCCCCGGCGGTGGAGTCGATTGCGCGATGTGAAGTGAGCGGGACGGCGCGCTGCGGGACACGCGCGCCCATCTCCGCGCATCCCACCGCACCACCAACCCCTGTCCGGAATCCGCCCCCGTTACCACACTTCTCCCCGTTTGTCATCACCCAAATGGGCGATGACAGCACCCCGCCGTGAGCCCTATCACTGTTCCACGACATCCTGGGGGTCCCGTGGCATCGCCCGACGTGGGCACACGCCGTATCGCCAGCGCCGCACCGCGCAAGAGGAGCACCTGACCATGCCACCGCTCCCCGCCGGCAAAGGCCAACATCGCGTCTACACGATCAGGCCCGCCAACCCGAGCGACACCGCGAAGCTCACCGCCGGCAACCACTACGTCGGTGTCGACGCCGTGGCGTGGTACCTCAACAAGGAAAGCACCTGGTTCGCTGACCGCATGGCCTCCGGCACCCTCAAGGTGCAGCTCGCCGACGGCCGCGAGAGCTACGAGGTCGCCCTCGGCACGTTCGAGCTGTCGGGCGGGGGCACCATCGCTCCCGTGTTCGACAAGCCCGTCGTCCCCGATCGCAACTACCGCGGCGGTGTGCTCACTTTCACCGCCAGCCTCACGGCGCTGCGCAAGGACACCGCCCTCGCCGCCCTGCTACGCAGCGCCTCGCGCGCCAGCCTCGGCGTCGCCGCCGGCATGGTCGCCACCGCCACCGTGGCCGGCCCCGCGGCCCTGCTCGCCACCGCCGGCGCCGACCTCATCCAGGGCGTCACCGGCCTGCTCGCCAACGGCCCCAACCGCGAGCCCATCTTCGACTTCAGCGGCCTCGAAGCCAACCTGCGCCCCGAGCAGGTCATCGGCCCCGAGCTCTACCTCCTGTTCCACCGCGGCTCCCCTCTCGACGAAAGCCGCCTGGAGGTGCGCGTCGAGGGGCTGTCCACCTTCCCCCTGCACGCCGGCGCGCCGCTCCAAGATGGCGCCTGGCTGCTGCTGCGCGTGCGACGCGGCGGCGCGGGTGGTCTGCCGGAACCTGCGCGCCTTCTTCGCCCGCAGCCCGTCCTGCCGCATCAACCGCGCCACTCGCGTCTGCCCGCACCGGATGCCCTGAGCTCGCAGCTCCCGTTGCATCCGTGCTCGGCCGTATGTCTCACGGCTGGCTCGAAACACCGCCCGGCTCTCCACGCCCAACCGCCGGTTCTCTCGCTCCCGCACCGAGACCGGCCGCTGCCTCCACCGGTAGTACCCACTGGCAGAGACATCCAGGGCCGTGCACATGATGCGGACCGGGTGCACCTCGCGGTTCTCCTCGATGAACACGAACTTCATCAGTCTTCCTCAAAGACGATCCCCAGCGCTTTCTTTAGAATGTCTCGCTCCATGGTCACCCGCCGCACCTGCCGCTGCAGTCGCCGCACTTCCTCCTCCCGCTCCACCAGCCGCCCGCTCCCAGGAAACGCTGAGCCCCCATCCTGCTCCACCTGCCGCTTCCATCGCCGCAGCATGTCCGGCCGAATCCCCAGCTCCCGCGACACCTCCTCGATCCTGGCCCCGCTTTCTTTCACCAGTCTCACCGCATCCGCCTTGAACTCCCGACTGGATCCCCATCTGAACACCCCTCCCCTCTACGGGCTTCTTTCAGTGTCCACTATTTCGAGGCAGGTTCAGGCGAGCGCGGTGTACTGCGAGCCCTGGTCGGAGTGGTGGATCACGTCTTTCGGCCGACGCTGCCAGATCGCCATGTTGAGGGCCTCGAGAACCAGCTCGGTACGGAGGTGATTTTGCATGGCCCAGCCGACGATGCGGCGGCTCCAGGCGTCCATGACCACGGCCAGGGAGACGAAGCCCATCCATGTGGCGATGTAGGTGATGTCGGCGACCCACAGGCGATCGGGGCCTTGTGCCTTGAAGTTCCTCTCGACCAGATCAGGCGCCGGGCGGGCGTCGGGACGACGACGCGTGGTCGTGCACTCTCTGCGCCGGCTCACGCCTTCCAGACCCAGCGCGCGCAGCAACCGTGCGATCCGCTTGCGACCGACGCGCACGCCCTCCTCGGCGAGCTCGGCGTGGATTCTCGGGGTGCCATAGGTGCCTCGCGATCGCTGGTGGATCGCCCGAATCCTATCGCACAGGACGTCGTCATGGCGCGCTCGCCGCGATGGGCGCCGCTTCGACCACGCGTAGGAGCCACTGGGGGAGACACCCAGCACGCGGCACAGCGTGGTCACGGGGTAGTTGGCCTGGTGCACCTTCACGAACCCGAAGACTTCGGCGGTACCGAGTCGGTCTCCCGAGCAAACCAGGCCGCGGCTTGTGCCAGGATCTCGCGCTCCATCTTCAGCTGGCGGTTCTCCCGACGCAGCCGCTTCAGCTCGTCCCGCTCGACGGTCGTCAAGCCGTCCTCTCGACGCCCCTCGTCGAGATCGGCTTGTTTGACCCAGTTGCGGATCGCCTGCGCCGACGGCTCAAACTCCCGTGCAAGCTCCTCAGGCGTCCGCCCGGCGCGCACAAGCTCGATCATCTGCCGCCGATACTCCGGCGGGTACGCTGGTCGTGTCCGTGGCATCTCCTCACCTCGCGATGTCCTGCGCCGTGGCCTGTGGAGTTGAGGAAAACGGGGCCCCTTCCCCGTTTCCCACACCCCCCACAGACCCTACGGCGACAAACCTGTCCTACTGTCCACCGAAACGCGGCAGGCTCATTACAAGTAACTCGTCGTCGCCATCGCAGCCTCCTGTCGTTCTCTTCCAAAACCGAAAGTATGACTACCCTGGCGGCGACGCTTCGTCTACCCCACGATTTGCCGGATTAACCTCAAAAACAGCGGTAGTGAAGACTTTCGCGCCCTATCTCTCCGGGCCTCGGGGAGAGAAAGCCTTGGGCGGGGCGAGCTACACTTGTCCTGCACGGGCAGGTCTTCCCCCCGACTTGGCTGCCCGAGAGAAGGGCATGAGGGTAACAGCCGTTGCCTCAATTTACGAGTCGCCACCCGCCCGGGCTGACGCCAATGGGTGGAAGGAAACCGGCATATGTAGGGAAGCGGTGCGGCATCCCCCCCAGCGGTCACCGATTGTGAACGCCGCAGCTTCCGGGCGGGGACGAGCTCTCGCTTGGGTGGTGGTGGCCGCCCTGACGACGCTTTCCCCCTGCCCTGCCGTGGCAGAAGCCATCTCAGTGGGCTCCGGGCGTTTTGCCGCCCAGGCCCCAGAGTGGTTATCCCTGCGGGTTTTCGACAGTGCCCGCGGTCTGCCCCAGAACTCGGTCCTGGCTTTGGCCCAGGACAGCCGGGGGGTGTTGTACGTCGGCACCGAAGCCGGGCTAGCGCGTTACGACGGCGTGGAGTGGCAAGCCATCGAACTTCCCTCCAACGCAAACTGCGGCGCGGTCGGCGCCCTCGCTGCCCTCCCGGACGGGAGCCTGCTCATTGGCACCTTCGCCTGCGGGCTGTGCCACCTTCCTGAGGGGAGGATGACCGCGAACCACGTCGGCCTGTCCGCTGATAACCCGACCGTCTTTGCCATCCAGCCGGTCGGTGAAGCGGAGGCTCTGGTGGGTACGCGCGCCGGCCTGTTCCGGTGCGGCCTTTCGGCCTGTGCGCCGGTGTCGCTGGTACAGGGGAAGACGATGCGTTCCCTTCGACTGGAACGCCAGGGCGCGGAGGAGGTGCTCTGGGTGGGGATCGAGGGAGAAGGCCTACGGCAGATCGAAGGTATTCTCGGCGAGGCCCCCCGCTGGTCGGAGGTTTGGCTGACGCGCGGCGAGGGATTACCGAACAACGTGGTGCTCGCCCTCCACCGCTCCGCTGTGGGCGACCCTCGCCACCTGTGGATCGGCACCGGGCGCGGGGTGGCCCGGTGGGACGGCAACCGGTTGAGCGCTTGGTCTTCCAGCGAGCCACCAAAGGGGATGGTGTGGGCCTTCGCAGACGGCGAGGACCGGCTAGGCAACCCCGTTCTGTACGCTGCCCTACGGCCCGGAGGGTTGCTGGAGATCGATGCCCGAGGATGTTGGCGCCTGCACGGTACCGCCGCCGGTTTGCCCGACGATTCGGCTTTGGCCCTCCTGGCCGATCGTGGCCGGGCGGCCCTGTGGATTGGGACCGTGAGCGGCGGTCTCGCCCGCATGGAGCCCGACCGCTGGGCGACCTTGGACGAACGCGTCGGCCTGCCTGACCGCGCCATCGTCGGGGTGGGGCTGCTGCCCGACCGCAAGGGCCATGACCGGCTCGGGGTAGGCACCAGCCGGGGGGCGGTGGTATGGCAAGACAATCAGTTTGCGCCCTTACTCCCACCGGCCCTGAGGTTTCGCCGCGTGCACGCCGTGGCCGTGCTGGCTGACGGCAGCCGCTGGGTGGCCACTGAACGGGGGGTGCTGGTCCTCGACGACGCCGGGGTGCGCAGCGAGCTCACCGTGGACAACTCAGCTTTGCCCGCCGTGTGGGTGTACGACCTGGTGCGCCGACGAGACGCCGCCGGCGCGGAAGAGGTCTGGATCGCCACCGGGCATGGGTTGGCCCGCTGGCGGGCTGACCGTGGCGTGGAACTTTGGCGGGGTTTCGGCGACCAACTGGCTGGTGCACCGGTGCGGGGTCTGGCCGTGGCGGACGCTCGCGCGGGGCCGGGGGAAACGCTGTGGGTGGCTCAGGGAGATCGATTGTTCGAACTGCGCCCCGAAGGGCTACGGGACCACCACGCTTGCCTGGGTAGTGCGCCCGTGGAGGATCTCGCCGCCGACGCCGAGCAGGTGTGGGTGGTCACCCGACTCCGGGTATTCACGGTCGATCCAAACGGGCGCTGCACGGACGTGAACCTACCCCGGGCCGCCGGGCAGTTCACCCACGTAGCCGTCTCCCGCACCCATGTGCACGTTTTCGGCACCCAGGGCGCCTGGCGACTGGCTCGCGATGGCGGCCCGCCGGTCCACTTGGACATCGCCGACGGTCTGCTGACCCGCGAGCTGGCCCAGGGCAACACCGTGGTGGTGGACGGCACCGGGCGCGTCTTCGCCGGGACCACGGCCGGTCTCGCCGTCTGGACGCCGGTGTCGGTCCGTCCCCCGCAGGTGAAGCCGGCCCTGCTGCTGGAGGCGCGGCGCCTCGGCGACCCCGACGAGCCGCTGGCCGATGGCAGCCGTTTACCCGCCGCTGCCGCGGACGTTCGTTTCCGCTTCCGCCTCATCGACTACGCTCGCGAGCACCGTATCGCGTACCAGGTTCAGCTGGAGGGGCTCGAGGTCGGACCCCGTCCGTGGAGCCGGGACAGCCAGCTGGATTACCAGCGCCTGCCCCCGGGGGTCTACCGGTTGGTGGTGCGCGCCCGGGATGCGGACGGCGGCCTGCACGGACCGGCAACCTTTTCCCTCACCGTGATGGCCCCAGCCTGGCAGCACCCATGGGCGCTGGTGGGTTACGCCTTTGCCCTGGTGTTGGTCGGCGTTGGGCTCGGCTTTGGGCGGGTGCGGATGTTGCGGGCTCGGGCCGCGGCGTTGGAGAACCTGGTTCATGACCGCACCCGAGAGCTGGCGGAAGCCAATGCGCGACTGGCCGAAGCGGCCCTCACGGACGCCCTGACCACCCTGCGCAACCGGCGTTTTTTAATGTTGGAGCTTCCTGAGGAGGTGGAGCGCTGCCTACGCCGGGTGGTGATGGGCCAGGCGGACGCTGATCTGCTCCTGATCCTGTTAGACATCGATCACTTCAAGGCCGTCAACGATCGATATGGGCACGAAGCCGGTGACCGAGTCCTGATGGCGGTCGCCCGGCGCCTGAAAGGCGTAGTGCGGGAGGGGGACTTCGCCCTGCGTTGGGGGGGCGAAGAGTTCCTGCTGGTGCTGCGCGACTTCGACCGCCGTGGGGCAGCAATGTTTCTCCCCCGCCTGCTCGCAGCGGTCGCTGGACCGGTGGAGGTGGGGGACGGAGTCACCGTGGCGATCACCGTCTCGGCTGGTGCCGTGGCTTTCCCCCTCATCCGCACCAACCCCCGGGCGTTGCCCTTTCAGACGGCCCTGCGGGTAGCGGATGTGGCTCTCTACCGGGCGAAAGAGGGAGGGCGCGACCAGGCCATCCTGGCCGTTTGGGACGAACACGCTCCGACGGACAGCCTGGGGCTACAGGTGAGGGAATACACTTTTCACCGCGGAGTTGAGCCGCAACAGGATTAGTTGGATACGGTCGCGGCCGGACGCCTTCGGCACCCAGCAGGAGGAAACGGCCCTCCGAGTCGGACCAGATAGGGCGCTCCGCAAGGCCGATGCGGCTCATAAAGCGGTAAAGACAAAGAGGATCAGATGACTTGGTCGGTTGAGCTTGAGCCCGCCGCGGCCAAGTTCATAGGCAAGCTTGACGAGCATTTGCGAAAACGGATTGAGGAACGATTGTGGCGCCTTGGCGATGACCCCGTTCCAAGCGATGCAAAGTTCTTGGGACGCGATCCGGCCGGTGAGAAGTTTTATCGTTACAGGATACGCGATTACCGGGCTCTTTACAGGCTTAAAGACTCGGAACAACTGGTTCACGTGGCAACAATAGACAAGCGACCTCGCGTCTATCAATAGCCATTGCAGGTTTCTATCAGTCCTTGTCTTATGTTTGCGCTCCCGTCGTCGCAGTCGTCGTCCTCCACGCATTGGACGCTTTGCGTGCAGCTTCCCCAAGAGCACAGGTTGTTGCACGTTCTTATCTTCGGGGGGTTGTCGCTGCATGGTTCTGTGCTTCCCGGCGAGCAGCTGATAGTGGCGACGCACACGCCCGAAGGAGCGCCGCAACAGGCGCCTGATTGACATTGATGGTCGCTATTGCATGAAGCTCCGTTGCAGAGTAAGCAGTCTTGTGGGCAATTAGCGCATGTTTCACTTCCTGCGGCATAGCAGAATCCGTCATTGCATCCGAAGCAATCGCTGCACTCGGGTACTGACTGCGCTTCATCAATACCATCGCAATGAGAGTCGTAATCGCAAACGAATGGGGCCATTACTTCTTGTGAAGTAAATACAGCGAAAAGCAGCAATAAGCTCACTAGTCCTGCCCACCTCCGCCTCATAGGACCATCTTCGACAAACCGCTATTTAAATATTGCGTGCAACTACGTGCGATCTTGTGAGTTCCACGTTGGGTTGTGGTTCGGGTCAGGGACACCTCCCGGCTGACCCCCGTATCGCTCAGGGTGTTGTCTGACGATAGCGGCAAGGAACGGCCTTATGACCTCGGCCCGTATCTCTTCCATACGGCCAGGCTGGCTTACGTAGAATGGGGTGATGCCGCCAGAGGCCATTGCGAAGGCTATCCCGTGTTTTGTCAGTAGCGGATTGTTCTGGTAGTTTAGGTTGTCCCAGGCGTGGTCGATTTCACCATTTGTCGGGTTTCCATCATAGAAATTCGATATGAAGTTTTCTATGTCTGTCGCCGTCCATTCGGGCGGCACGCCATCCGTTCCTGCTAATTTCCGGCTCAGAGTTGATTTGTAGCCATCTACTCCACACGTCTCATTCCAGAGGCAGAGATTTTCCCAGTCGCTTAACCATATAGTCTGGAGAGGTTCTGAAGTCGTTTCGAAGAGCCATTTTGCCACATATGCCTCTGCCGGGTCTATTTTTACTGTTCTGTCTATTGTTTGTGCTATTATTAGTCTTGGGTCGTTTGTTCCTGCTGCCGTGTTGCCGTTGATGACGCTTGCTGCTGCTATGACTCCTCCTCTGTACCTTTCTGGTATGTTTGGTGCTTTTACTACTATTGTTGCGTTCTCTATCGTCGCTCCGGTGCCGAGGATGTCTTCTGCTACTTTGTTTATTTGTCTGTACTCTCCTGGCAGTAGGTGGTATGTTTTGCTTCCTAGTAGCGTTCCGTCGTCTTTTAGTATTTCCACGATGGCGTCTTGTGGCGTGTCTGTTCTTATCCTGTCGCGGCTTGTTGTGTTTTGTAGTATTAGGTTTGTTCTGAAGTTGTTGTTGTGCGCCACTCCTACCATGCGGCCTTCAAGATCATTGCGTAGGCTGTCTTTCCAGTTTACCGGGCGCACGGCTTGTCCGTATGTTATTGTTTCTCCTTCGTCGTTTTGTTCTTCGCTGTATGTTCTCATGAACGATACGAGGTCTCTTTGCGGCTCCTGTCTGAGCTGGTTGACGATTATTGTTGCGCTTGTTCCTGATGGGTATTCGAACAGGTCTGACAGTATGTTGGGGAATGTTATTGTTTCTCCCATCCTGTAGTCTCGTCCTCTCGGGTCGAGGTTTCCGCTGTTGTCCTGTCCTCTGGGCAGAGCAAAGAACGTTACTCCTGTTGTGCTGCCGAGGTTTGCGTTTATTGTTAGTACGTCGCTTCTCCATTTGCTGTTGTTTGCTCCTTGCAGGTATGCTGCTGCTAGTAGGAATGCGTCGCTTTCTACTTCGGTTCTGTTGGTTCCTTCGAAGTTGCTTGCGTCGTTTGTTTTGTTGTCTATGACGCTCGTGCTGCTGAATGCTTGTCCGATGAGTGGTATGAATTCTATGTATAGTCCGTTTAGTTGGTTTTGTAGTCCGAATTTGTTTACGATGTCTGTCCATTGGTACCAGGTGTTTGGTGTTACGTTGACTACTTGGTGTACTAGTTCGTTGCTAGTGTTGTTTCTTATTCTTATTCTCACTTTGTCGCATTGGTGGTTTGTTATCCACGCCAGGTTTGCTCTGTATCTTGCTTTGTCTATAGGTCCCGGTGTGTATTGTTCTCGTCCTGAGCGTCCGATCTCTTTTCCTGGATCTCCCCATTCTAGGCTGGGGTTTATCCATTGTCGGCCTGGTACTTGTTGTCCGAATTGTTTTCCGTTGCCTAGTCTGTTGTAAGTGTTGCTTTCGATGATGATTCCTTCCGCGAATTCTTGTGGGAGGATCTGGTAGAAGAGGCCTCCGCTTCCGGTGGTTGCGAATGCGGTTCCGATGACGTCAGGGAGTGCTTGTGTCATGCCTGGCTGCACGACTACCGGGACGAAATTCTGCTCGTTTGCTGGTGTTCCTTTTGGTGCGTAGAATAGCCTTACGGTGACTGGGTAGTCTTTTCGTCCGTTGTGGATCCAGAGGTCTGTGTGCCAGTCGGCGCCTTGCAGTCCCTGTACTGCGGCCACGCCGTTGACGAATCCTGTCATTGGCTCTGCCGCCTCGCTCTTCCCTGGTAGTAGGCCAAGGCCTGCAGCAATCATTGTTGCGCCCAGTAGCGCGTTTCTTGCTGCGTTCTTGCCTTTCCTTGCGAGCTCCTTAGTACTGGTGATAATTCTTTCTAGCATTGAGTGTCACCTTTCGTCTCATTATGGACAATCGTTCTTATATACTTATCGCTTCTGATACTACGAGATAATACAAAAGGAATTTCCTTTTTCACAGCAGGCATCGTAGGGCGCGAAAGAGGCGGGGTCAAGGTTTCGTGAGGCGTAGGTGGTGGGCATTTCCGGCCGGGCCGTCGTGCCGGAGGGCGAGCTGACCGGGTGCGAATGTCGCAGGACTGGCACGAGGCCGGCAGCAGCCCCGAGCGGCTGGGGTGGCGGGCGGGGCTGCTGCCTGCCTCGTGCCTCGTGTCGTGCGCGGCAGGGGTGGTCGAGGGTCAAGTCCGGTCCTTGCTGTAAAAAGGTGGCGGGGCTGAGCCCGAGTTCTCGTTCTTGGGCTTCTTGGTCGCCTCCCTGTGCTTCTCGATCAGTTGCTCGCGCAGCCGCTCGAGCTGCGCGAGCTCGAGCTCGTCGATCCGGATACCCCTCCAGCTGTCGGAGGCCCGAATCACCGAGGCGTACATGAGCGTGAGCACCGGCCGCTCGCCGAAGAAGGAGTGAATCGTCTTTGTCCTCTTGCGCTCCTCCTCAAAGAGCCTCTCCAGGAGATTGGCGGTGCGGATGACCTTGCGCACGGAAGGCGGGCAGGCCAGGTGCGCGATGCACGCCTCGAAGTCCTCCAAGAAGCAGCGTACCGCGGTCGGGTAGGTCTTCTGGTACCGCTCCACCAAATCGTCCCGCAGTACCCTCGCCAGCGCCGGCGAGGGCGCCTGATAGGCGGCCCGCGCTGCCTGGGTGACCTCCGCTCGCGCCGCATCCGGCAGCGTGGCCGCGATGTTCCGCATCTTGTGGGCCAGACACCGCTGCCGCAAAAAGGCCGGGAAACACGTCTCGACGGCGCGGATCAGCCCCGCCGCTCCGTCGGTGACCACCAGCACCGGACTCGAAAGTCCTCGCCGCGTGCAGTCCTCGAGGAACTCCACGGCACACTCGGTCGCCTCCTTGCTCCCCGGTGCCAGGTGGATCAGGACCTTCTTCCCCTCCCAGGTGATGCACCAGGCGGCAAGGACCGCCTCCCGCCTCGCCCCTGGCTGCAGCTTCTCCGCTACCCCATCCAGAAAGAGAAACAACGGCTTGACCTCCGAGAGGTCGCGGGTCGCGACGGTCTCGTACTCCTCCCACAGGGCCTCGGTGACCTCGCTGACCGCCGTCCGGGAGAGGAGGCTGCGTCCCTCCTCATCGGCGAAGATCGCCTCGATGTCCCGCGTCGAGCACCCGCGTGCGTACATCTCGATCGCCAGCTTCTCCAAAGCCTCGGTCCGCCCCGACAGCCGCTCGCGCAGCTCGGCGATCGCCGTGGCGTCTGCGTCCCGTACCTGCGGCACCGCGTAGCGGACCTCACCCTCGCCGGTGGCCAGGCGCCCTTTCCGGTAGCCGTTGCGGTAGCCCTGCCGCTCGCCCCGCCGGGCGTAGTACTCGCGCCCAAGGATGTCCCGGACCGCCCCCTCCAGCGCCTCCTCGACGATCCGCTTCACCGCAAGGCGGACCAACAGGCTGACCGGCTCGTCTTCTCCCATCCCCTCTCCTGCCAACAGCGCCGCAATCTGCTCCCCCGTGACCTGCGAGGGTGGTACCTTTTTCATCGGTTGAGCCCTCCTCGTTCGTACTTGTCAACCCGAGGCACCCCGCCTCGGTTCGGGGGGCTCAACCCCTTCTTGTTTACAGCAAGATTAGGACGTCACCGTTCGACCCCCTGCGGCACCAGGCACTGGTTGGCGGTGTTGACGGCAAACGCGATGAGGTCGTCCACAAAGGTCGTCTCGCCCTTAACGCGCCGGCGGATCGCCTCGACGGTCATGTCGCGGGCGTCGATGCGGGCGTAGCGGGTGAGCGTCCGCAGCGCAGCGGCGTCGCCAGCGTCGCTGGCCGGGAAGCCCGCCAGCAGGTGGAAGTCGAACGCGGCGCGGCTCGCGAAACCCAGCATGCTGGCGGGCTGTCATAGTTGCATCTTTTTTCAGGGGTTTGTTGGCAGACTTTTCCTGGTTCGATGTTTTGGTTCTGGCATTCGTAGTATGGGTGCATGCTGCACGTGTCTGTCGTGCAGATGTTGTTGTCGTCGCAGTCGTCGTCCTCCACGCATTGGACGCTTTGCGAGCAGCTTCCCCAAGAGCACAGGTTGTTGCACGTTCTTATCTTCGGGGGTATCTTCGGGGGGTTGTCGCTGCATGGTTCTGTGCTTCCCGGCGAGCAGCTGATAGTGGCGACGCACACGCCCGAAGGAGCGCCGCAACAGGCGTCGCTGACGCATTGTCCGTGGTCCGTGCAGCTTTGGCCGTTTGGCGCTCCGCAGTCGCTCTGGCAGTATGTTGGCTGGCCGTATAGGTCTTCTCCCAGGCCTGTGTCGCACGCCAGGTTGCCGCAGTACGCTGACGTGCAGTCATCGCAAGGCGGGAATTGGTTGGTTTCCCCAGTTTCACAAATGCCGTCTCCATCGCACGCCGCAGAAACTAGTGTTGGAACTATCAGTAATAGACTAAAGAACGGCAGCGCCCACCTCCACCTCATGGGTTACTCATTGTGGGTGATGTTTTTAAATGTTATTGGCCTGTTCAGTTATTCCACGTCGGATTGTGGTTCGGGTCGGGGAGGCCCCCTGGTTGACCGCCATAGAGCTCAGGATGGTTCTTGACGAAATTGAACATGAAGTCGTTTCTTATCATGTCATAGACTCTGAGCATTGCTTCGCTACCAGGACGGAAGTCCACGGGGCCGCAAGCAGCTCCACCGTAGGTTCTAAAAGTAGGATCACCAAATGCGTCGTTATCCCACTGTATAGGATCGAATCTCGAGCAGAACTCGGAGTTGTTCGGGTCTCCATCCGCCCTATCTCTGAGCCACTGCACTATGCCATCGATTGTTGTGCCGCCCTGCATTACTGGATCGTTCCATAGTTCGGTGGCTAAGTCGACGACGTAGCTTCTGACTCCTGTTGCTCCGTTGATTAGTGCGTATGCTTCCGGGCTGCTCATGAAGAATCTTGCGTCGTTCGCGGGGAACCACCTGTCAAGATATGCTTTCACGGCGGCTGCGACGGGGTCGTAACGGTCTATTGTTTGTGCTATTATTAGTCTTGGGTCGTTTGTTCCTGCTGCCGTGTTGCCGTTGATGACGCTTGCTGCTGCTATGACTCCTCCTCTGTACCTTTCTGGTATGTTTGGTGCTTTTACTACTATTGTTGCGTTCTCTATCGTCGCTCCGGTGCCGAGGATGTCTTCTGCTACTTTGTTTATTTGTCTGTACTCTCCTGGCAGTAGGTGGTATGTTTTGCTTCCTAGTAGCGTTCCGTCGTCTTTTAGTATTTCCACGATGGCGTCTTGTGGCGTGTCTGTTCTTATCCTGTCGCGGCTTGTTGTGTTTTGTAGTATTAGGTTTGTTCTGAAGTTGTTGTTGTGCGCCACTCCTACCATGCGGCCTTCAAGATCATTGCGTAGGCTGTCTTTCCAGTTTACCGGGCGCACGGCTTGTCCGTATGTTATTGTTTCTCCTTCGTCGTTTTGTTCTTCGCTGTATGTTCTCATGAACGATACGAGGTCTCTTTGCGGCTCCTGTCTGAGCTGGTTGACGATTATTGTTGCGCTTGTTCCTGATGGGTATTCGAACAGGTCTGACAGTATGTTGGGGAATGTTATTGTTTCTCCCATCCTGTAGTCTCGTCCTCTCGGGTCGAGGTTTCCGCTGTTGTCCTGTCCTCTGGGCAGAGCAAAGAACGTTACTCCTGTTGTGCTGCCGAGGTTTGCGTTTATTGTTAGTACGTCGCTTCTCCATTTGCTGTTGTTTGCTCCTTGCAGGTATGCTGCTGCTAGTAGGAATGCGTCGCTTTCTACTTCGGTTCTGTTGGTTCCTTCGAAGTTGCTTGCGTCGTTTGTTTTGTTGTCTATGACGCTCGTGCTGCTGAATGCTTGTCCGATGAGTGGTATGAATTCTATGTATAGTCCGTTTAGTTGGTTTTGTAGTCCGAATTTGTTTACGATGTCTGTCCATTGGTACCAGGTGTTTGGTGTTACGTTGACTACTTGGTGTACTAGTTCGTTGCTAGTGTTGTTTCTTATTCTTATTCTCACTTTGTCGCATTGGTGGTTTGTTATCCACGCCAGGTTTGCTCTGTATCTTGCTTTGTCTATAGGTCCCGGTGTGTATTGTTCTCGTCCTGAGCGTCCGATCTCTTTTCCTGGATCTCCCCATTCTAGGCTGGGGTTTATCCATTGTCGGCCTGGTACTTGTTGTCCGAATTGTTTTCCGTTGCCTAGTCTGTTGTAAGTGTTGCTTTCGATGATGATTCCTTCCGCGAATTCTTGTGGGAGGATCTGGTAGAAGAGGCCTCCGCTTCCGGTGGTTGCGAATGCGGTTCCGATGACGTCAGGGAGTGCTTGTGTCATGCCTGGCTGCACGACTACCGGGACGAAATTCTGCTCGTTTGCTGGTGTTCCTTTTGGTGCGTAGAATAGCCTTACGGTGACTGGGTAGTCTTTTCGTCCGTTGTGGATCCAGAGGTCTGTGTGCCAGTCGGCGCCTTGCAGTCCCTGTACTGCGGCCACGCCGTTGACGAATCCTGTCATTGGCTCTGCCGCCTCGCTCTTCCCTGGTAGTAGGCCAAGGCCTGCAGCAATCATTGTTGCGCCCAGTAGCGCGTTTCTTGCTGCGTTCTTGCCTTTCCTTGCGAGCTCCTTAGTACTGGTGATAATTCTTTCTAGCATTGAGTGTCACCTTTCGTCTCATTATGGACAATCGTTCTTATATACTTATCGCTTCTGATACTACGAGATAATACAAAAGGAATTTCCTTTTTCACAGCAGGCATCGTAGGGCGCGAAAGAGGCGGGGTCAAGGTTTCGTGAGGCGTAGGTGGTGGGCATTTCCGGCCGGGCCGTCGTGCCGGAGGGCGAGCTGACCGGGTGCGAATGTCGCAGGACTGGCACGAGGCCGGCAGCAGCCCCGAGCGGCTGGGGTGGCGGGCGGGGCTGCTGCCTGCCTCGTGCCTCGTGTCGTGCGCGGCAGGGGTGGTCGAGGGTCAAGTCCGGTCCTTGCTGTAAAAAGGTGGCGGGGCTGAGCCCGAGTTCTCGTTCTTGGGCTTCTTGGTCGCCTCCCTGTGCTTCTCGATCAGTTGCTCGCGCAGCCGCTCGAGCTGCGCGAGCTCGAGCTCGTCGATCCGGATACCCCTCCAGCTGTCGGAGGCCCGAATCACCGAGGCGTACATGAGCGTGAGCACCGGCCGCTCGCCGAAGAAGGAGTGAATCGTCTTTGTCCTCTTGCGCTCCTCCTCAAAGAGCCTCTCCAGGAGATTGGCGGTGCGGATGACCTTGCGCACGGAAGGCGGGCAGGCCAGGTGCGCGATGCACGCCTCGAAGTCCTCCAAGAAGCAGCGTACCGCGGTCGGGTAGGTCTTCTGGTACCGCTCCACCAAATCGTCCCGCAGTACCCTCGCCAGCGCCGGCGAGGGCGCCTGATAGGCGGCCCGCGCTGCCTGGGTGACCTCCGCTCGCGCCGCATCCGGCAGCGTGGCCGCGATGTTCCGCATCTTGTGGGCCAGACACCGCTGCCGCAAAAAGGCCGGGAAACACGTCTCGACGGCGCGGATCAGCCCCGCCGCTCCGTCGGTGACCACCAGCACCGGACTCGAAAGTCCTCGCCGCGTGCAGTCCTCGAGGAACTCCACGGCACACTCGGTCGCCTCCTTGCTCCCCGGTGCCAGGTGGATCAGGACCTTCTTCCCCTCCCAGGTGATGCACCAGGCGGCAAGGACCGCCTCCCGCCTCGCCCCTGGCTGCAGCTTCTCCGCTACCCCATCCAGAAAGAGAAACAACGGCTTGACCTCCGAGAGGTCGCGGGTCGCGACGGTCTCGTACTCCTCCCACAGGGCCTCGGTGACCTCGCTGACCGCCGTCCGGGAGAGGAGGCTGCGTCCCTCCTCATCGGCGAAGATCGCCTCGATGTCCCGCGTCGAGCACCCGCGTGCGTACATCTCGATCGCCAGCTTCTCCAAAGCCTCGGTCCGCCCCGACAGCCGCTCGCGCAGCTCGGCGATCGCCGTGGCGTCTGCGTCCCGTACCTGCGGCACCGCGTAGCGGACCTCACCCTCGCCGGTGGCCAGGCGCCCTTTCCGGTAGCCGTTGCGGTAGCCCTGCCGCTCGCCCCGCCGGGCGTAGTACTCGCGCCCAAGGATGTCCCGGACCGCCCCCTCCAGCGCCTCCTCGACGATCCGCTTCACCGCAAGGCGGACCAACAGGCTGACCGGCTCGTCTTCTCCCATCCCCTCTCCTGCCAACAGCGCCGCAATCTGC
>Ga0209506_1000304_pt1 | contig 68968 bp, 57 predicted proteins | sample AD_JPNHG2_MetaG_FD_184409 | JGI IMG/M metagenome (GOLD analysis project Ga0209506, IMG submission 184409) | Active sludge microbial communities of municipal wastewater-treating anaerobic digesters from Japan - AD_JPNHG2_MetaG (SPAdes) (version 2) | ecosystem: Engineered > Bioreactor > Anaerobic...
TGGGAGGAACAAAGAGAAAGCCCGGATATTGTTATTGCTATCATTGATTCGGGGGTCCAGATTGATCATCCTGACCTTAAAGATAATATTTGGATTAATAATCGTGAGATACCTAATAACCAAAAAGATGACGACGGTAATGGTTTTATTGATGATGTTAACGGTTGGGATTTTGTTAATAATGTTCCAGATCCTAATCCTAAATTTCAACCTGGCTTTACCGAAGAAGGTGTGTTTCATGGAACAATTATTGCTGGTGTTGCTGCCGCTATGGGTAATAATGCGGCAGGAGTAGCGGGGGTCACTTGGCGGGCTCAAATTATGCCCCTTAAGGCTTTAGATGATCGAGGATTAGGAGATACTTTTAGAATTATTCAGGCCATTGATTATGCCATTAATAATGGAGCTGACATTATTAATTTAAGTTTTGTTGGCTATAATTATAGTCAGAGTTTAGCTGAGGCCATAGAAAGAGCATATAAAGCTGGAGTAATTGTTGTAGCCGCAGCCGGCAATGAAGAATCAGGGGGCTATGGCCATTCTTTGGATAAATTGCCGATGTATCCAGCTTGTCTTGATGGAGGTAAGAATATGGTTATTGGTGTAGCCTCTACTGATGCCTTAGATCAAAAGACTAAATTTTCTAGCTATGGTGCTCGTTGCGTAGATATCGCGGCGCCAGGAGTGAGTATTTTTAGTACTGTGGTTTATAGCCCCAATCGACAAATTAATGGTCGGTTGCTTAATAAATATTATGATGGTTATTGGTCAGGGACCTCAGTGTCAGTGGCAATGGTTAGTGGTGCATTAGCTTTAATTATGGAGAAAAATCCTAGTTTAAAGCGAGATCAAGTAGTCCAAGTTTTATTGAATAATGCTGACGATATAGCTCGGCTGAATATGGATTATTTAGGTCAATTAGGGCGAGGGCGGCTTAATATTGCCTCTGCTATTAATGATGCCTCTTTACAATTATCTAATAAAGTGAGTCGTTTTTTGGTGGCACCAGCAAGTTCTAGTAGCCAGCCAGTTAAAATTCTTGATTCTGATAATCACCCGGTGGGAGAATTTTATGCTTTTGGGACTAATTTTCCTTATGGTTTGAGAGTAGCGAGTGGTGATCTGGATGGTGATGGTGCACCAGAAATAGTGGTAGTGCCCGATGAAAAAGGTCAATCAGCGGTTAAGATCTTTAATTATAAAGGTAAATTAGTCGGGCAGTTTATTGCCTTTAGTAAGGATTTTTCGGCTGGCCTTAGGGTGGCTGTTGGCAATGTAGACAGTGATCGAGCCGGGGAAATTATTGTTGGCACTGGTTATGGAGCTACCAATGAAGTTAGAGTTTTTACGGCACAAGGAGTATTAAAATATAAGTTTAGGCCTTATGATGCTAATTTTAAGGGTGGGGTTAGTGTAGCCACCGGCGATATTAATGGCGATGGAATAATGGAAATTATTACTGGTGCTGGTAAGGGTGGTGGACCGCATGTACGGATTTTTACTGGTAAGGGACAAGTGCTTGGACAATTCATGGCCTATGAATCGAATTTTCATGGAGGCATTGAAGTTTTTGCTGGCAATTTTGACTATGGAGCCAAAGCTAATCGTGATGAAATTGTAGTATCTCCCCGCGCTGGTCGTTTACCTGAGGTGCGAATTTTTGATGGTCGTGCTAAAATGATTTCTAGTTTTCTTGCCTATAATAATAATTTTCAGAAAGGCTTGGCTGTGGCTTTAAGTGATATTGATAGAGATGGGCTAATGGAGATTATGACGGCTGCGGGTCCAGGTGGTGGACCGCATGTCCGGGTTTTTGAAGTAGACGGTGAGCTCCGTAAGTCGTGGTATGTGTATAATCCGTTATCCATAAGTGGGGTTAATATTGCTCCTCTTAATTTAAGTAGACAATTTATTAATTGATAATTATATGGCCGTGCAAAAAATTTTTGATAAAAAAAATGTTTTAGTTACTGGTGGTGCTGGTTTTATTGGTTCGCATTTATGTGATGAATTGATTAAAACTAACAAAGTTATCTGCATTGACAATTTTTTAGGTGGAAGTGAACGCAACATTGACCATCTTTTAGCTAATCCTGACTTTATTTTTATTCGGCATGATATGAGTGAGCCTATAGATCTATTGACTATACCAGAGCTAAATCGTTTTAAGGTTAAATTTCAAGGCATTCAGGAGATATATAATTTAGCCTGTCCAATGTCGCCCATTGATTTTATGCAGAATCGAATAGCTAGTTTATTAGCCAATTCAGTGGCGGTGATTAATGCTTTAGAAATGGCTAGACAATATCAAGCGAAGTTTATGCATTTTTCTTCTTCAGTGGTATATGGCACTCGTGAAGTACATGGTGGCAATAAAGTAGCGGAAACAGATTTGGGAATAGTGGATCAAATTTCCGAGCGAGCTTGCTATGATGAAGGTAAGCGTTTTGCGGAAACTATAGTTAGTACTTATCGAGATTATTATGGATTAAATGCTAAGATGGTACGGTTATTTCGAATTTATGGTCCACGAATGCCTATTAATCAGGGGCATATGATTCCTGATTTTGTAGTGAATGCTTTAGATAATAAGGATTTGATTATTAATGGTGATGAAAATTTCACTTCATCTTTATGTTACGTCTCTGATGCGATTGATGGAGTGTTAAAGCTAATGCAGAGTGAATTTTCTGGCCCAGTTAATATTGGATCAGAAGTTGATGTTAAACTTAAAGAGGTGGCAGAGAAAATTATTCAAAAAACTGGTTCCTCCTCTAAAATTGTCTATGCGGATAGACTGTTATTTATGACAGAACTTAATTTACCAGATACTACTTTAGCACGGGAGCAGCTTGGCTGGATGCCGGTAGTGGGCTTAGATCATGGGCTAGATAAGACCATAGAAGATTTAAGGTCGAGGAAGGCTTTAAAAGAATTACCAACTAATTGGTAAATTATTTATGAAGATAGTTTGTGTCATACCAGCTTGGAATGAGGCTAAAACTATTGTCAATGTTATTCAGGATGTTAAAAAACATGTTGACGAAGTGATTGTGGTTGATGATGGATCAGAAGATAAAACCGCAAATTTAGCCCACTCGGCGGGGGCTACTGTCTTAGTTCATCGTCTTAATCGGGGACAGGGAGCAGCTTTAAGAACTGGGACAATTTATGCCCTAAATCATGGTGCTGATATTATTGTTCATTTTGATGCTGATGGCCAATTTACTGCCCAGGATATTCCTAAAGTCATTGCCCCTATAGTGCAAGGAGAAGCTGACATAGTTTTTGGATCTAGATTTTTAGGGGCAGAACATAATATGCCGCCATTTAAGAAAAGAGTTGTATTACCATTGGCCCGTTTATTTAATTTAGTGTTTTTGGGGGTACGAGTACGTGATCCACAAAATGGTTTTCGGGCTTTATCTGCCAAAGCAGCGCGTCAATTAAACTGGCAGCAAGATAGAATGGCGCATTGTTCTGAAATCTTATGGCTTACTCGTAAAGCTAAGCTGAGGTATCAAGAAGTAGGAGTAAAGGTTAAGTATAATGATTTTGGACAGAAAATGTCCGGCGGCTGGAAGATTATCGGTGATTTATTTTTAGGGCGTTTTCTTAAATAATTTTATTATATGTTACAAAAAGTTCTAGCTTTAATTATTATTGCCTTTTTTCTGGCTAAGTTATTATGGCAACAGCATGAGCGAAAATTATCGTGGACGGAATTTTTTTTCTGGTTATTATTTTGGTTGCTCTCGGCTGTAGCCATTTTGATGCTAGATGATATTGATAGATTGGTAGCTAAATTAGGTTTTTCGGGTAATGGAATTGAGGTTCTTTTATATGTTGGTTTTGCTCTTTTGCTGTATCTTATGTTTCGTTTACGTTTAAAATTAGAAAAGATAGAGCATCAGTTAACTACCTTAGTGAGTGCTATGGCTCAACAAAAACCGCTAGAGTCAAGTCAGGATAATAAGGAAGATAAATAATAATATCCATGAAGATAATTCATTTGGTTTGTACCTTTCCGCCTTATCAAGGGGGGATGGGCAATAGTGTTAAAGACATGGTGGAGAGATTAGCTTTAACTGATCCTTCTTGTGATATTACTGTAGTTTGTCCTAGGTATGGTTTAAGAGAAGTGGCGCCAGTTAGCACTTTATATTCGGTGAGGCGCTGTTCAAGCTGGCTGCGATGTGGTAATGCGGCAGTGATTAAGGGGCTAAAAAAAATATGGCAGTCAGCGGACATAGTTCATCTACATTATCCCTTTTATGGGACTGATGCTCTAGTATGGTATTTTAAAAAAAGGCATCCTCACACTAAATTAGTTATTCATTACCATATGGATCCGCAGGCTGACGGCTGGAAAGGCAGGATATTTAAAATTTGGCAAAAATTATTTTTAAAGCAATTACTTACCCAAGCCGAAGCTATTACTTGCGCCTCTCTAGATTATTGGCGTCACTCATCAGCTGGCCGTATTGATGGTTTAAGTGACAAATTGTTTATTATCCCTTTTACGGTAGATACTAATCGTTTTCAGCCACGTTCTAAGAATCAAACTTTACTAGAAACATATGGTCTTAAGAGTGAAGTGCCTATCATTTTAATGGTTGGAGGGCTAGATAGGGCTCATTATTTTAAGGGAGTACCAGTTTTGCTTCAGGCCCTAGCTCAGTTGAAAGTTAAGCTTGGTAAAAATTATTGCCAAGGAATTATTGTGGGAGAAGGCGATTTGCGAAATAAGTATAATAACTTAGCCCAAACATTAGGTTTAAGTCATGATGTTCTTTTTATTGGTCAAGTTAGCCAGGACAACTTGCCATTTATTTATAATCTAGCTGATTTATTTGTTTTACCTTCCATTAATAGTTGTGAGGCTTTTGGACTAGTGCTTTTAGAAGCAATGGCTAGCGGCTTACCATGTTTGGCCTCTAATTTGCCAGGGGTCCGGGAAGTTATCGATCCGCCCCGTAATGGTCTTCTCGTAGAGCCTAATAATGCAGATGATTTAGCTAATAAAATTAGTCAGTTATTGGCAGACGACTTAAAATTAAAAGAGATGGCTCAAGCAAGTCGAGATAGAGCTGTAAAGTATTTTGCTAGCTCAACCCCCAGCCCCTTGGCGCCAATTTATCATCAGCTAACAGAATAATCACGATGAAATAATTATGAAAATTTTATTAGCTAATAATGTTTTTTCCCCTTATGAGCGGGGAGGAGCTGAAGAGGTAGTGTGCTACCTGGCTGAGTCTTGGTCTGAAATAGGTCATGAAATTATGGTGGTGTCTCTAGCTCCCAGGGGGCATAAAAAAATAAGGAAGCAAGACAATTCATATCAAATAGTTTATTGGCCCAGTAATTATTATCGTTTATCTAATTTATTTAAATGGCAACGGTTTGTATGGCACTTGCCCGATTGGCTAGGCTTAAGGCATCATTGGAAATGGCGAAAAGTTTTAAAAAAATTTCAGCCAGACTTGGTAGTGCTAAATAATTTAACTGGATTAGGTTTTGAGGTTCATCATCTTTGCCAGCGCTTAGGTATTCCTAGTGTTCAGGTAATCCATGATGTCCAATATCTTCAACCAAGCGGTTTGTTACTTTTAGGGGAAGAAAAGTTGTTAGCTAATAATTGGCTAATGAGGTGTTACAGAAATTTAACGGCCTACTGGCTAAAACCGGCTAAAGTATTAATTAGCCCCTCATACTGGCTCAAGGATTTTTATTGTCATTATAATTGGCTAGGAGATAACTGTTGGCTTAAGTTAGCTAATCCTTTGAAGATAACACTATCTTCAAGCTATCGATTACCAGACCAACTGCGTCAAGCAATATTTGTTGGCCAGCTTACTCCGGCCAAAGGCATTGGTTGGCTAGCGGGACAATGGTCGGATTTTAACAAATTATTATTAGCAGCCGGGCTTCCTGAAGCCAATTTAACGATTATTGGTGATGGGCCGCTTTTTTCCTCTTTAAACCGTGAGGCCAGTCTTGATGAACATTTACGTCTAATGGGCCGTTTAGCCCATGAAGCAGTGCTTGACCAATTAAAAATAGCTGATGTTTTAATTATGCCTTCCTTTTGTTATGAAAATTGGCCAACTATTCTTTTGGAAGCTGCTTCTATGGGCTGTTTAGCTTTAGTGGTAAGTCATGGGGGAGCCCAAGAATTAGCTGAAGCTTTGGGTTATTTAACTTTTGAAGCCGGTAACTTAAATAGCCTTTTTAATGCCTGGTCACAATTATCTTTAGCTGCAGCTAAATTAACCTATTGGCCAGCGGGTGAGGGTATTAAGATGATAACGCCTAGGGATTATCTTACTGAGATTTTAAAAAATATTAACTAAAGATTGTTATACACAAAGATAAGAATTGCTCCATTGGCTATTTTTATTATCTCATCAGCTTCAGTAGCGGCTTCTTTGGCTATTTTTTCAAAGCCATACCAATAATTATTAAGTACAAAATAAGCCTGATGCACTCCAGCTAATTTAGCAGCTTCAGCTATTGTTTGGCGTGACGGATAGTCATTGACCATTTTTAGATAATAAGTATAAAGAATACCCGATGTAGGTATAGGGTAATAGAAAAGATTATTCTGAAGATAGCGTTGGTGCTTCCCGGGGTAAAAACCATATTGCGCCAGGGCGGCAGCACTAACTTGTTGATTGGCTAGTACTATATAGTTATCATTAGCTCGTTGTTCAATTATTTGTACTGCTTGGAAGTCAGCTTGACTAGTAGATAAGCCTTGGGCGTGAGAATAACGGTCGTCACGGGGGTAGGTGAGATAGAGGCTAAAGGTTATAAGAGTAGTAAGCGCAATAATAATTGGCCAGATCAATTTTTTATAATGGCTATTTAGCCATTTGTGAGCTAATAAGCTAAAAGTCATCAAAGCAGCTGGTAGATTAATAATTATAGCTAGCCATAGGAATCTAGTTAGATAATTATACCGTTCATAATCAATTATAAAATTAAAAGGAACAAAACTTGTTAAGATTATAGCTATCATTAGAGATAAATTAAGCAATTTAAGAATTGAAGCCCAGGTAGTTTTATTTTTTCTTAATAAATGCCAACCAGTTAGGATAAGCCCCATAGCGACTAGTGGTTGCCAAGCTTGCCATCCATAAATTAAATTAAGGAGCCAATGTTCCTGATTGGGCCATAAATGAGAAAATTGGAAGAAATTAGTTAGTTCTTTAAGTAGATTATTAATCGGTGGTTTTGCCAATTGCCACTTTTTTGTTTGCTGCCAATTGGTTAGCCACAAGGAAAGTGGAAGGACTAGAGCGGTAAAGGTTGATGCCAGCCACTTAAGACTTGTTTGCCAACGTCGTTGAACATAAGATAAACTACTTAGCAGAGCAACGGTTATGGCTGGCAAACCGGCAAGGGGATGGCAGACTAAACTAGCTAAAGCTGATGACCAAATTAGGGGAGAGGATTTATTGGGCCAAGTAGCAGCAATAATTGTAATAATAAGAAAAAAGTAGGCACAATTTTGTGGGACAGTAACGATGAAGATTGGCCAGGTAAATATTGGCCATAGCCAGACAGCTAGACGGCCACTTTGGTCAGAGTGGTGATTTTGGCGAAACCACTCCATAATAAACCAGGGGAGAAAGCAGGCGATTAAGAGAGGTAAAAGCCAGCGTTCAATGGAGCTAATAGCTAGACCAGTTAAATGATGAATAGTAATAACTAGTGAATATTGGCCTAAATAATATGGGGTTTTAGGGTTAATTTGACCTTGAGCCACAATGGTTTTTTCAGCGGCCTGGTGGATAAAGGGGTCAAAGCCATAAGCTGAATAATATAGGGAGCTAGCTATTCCATAAATTAAAAGCCACCAGGCGATAATGGTTAAGGTGGATATTTTTTTATTAGCTTTAATAGTTATTAGGCCAGCAGCAGCAATAAGCCAGCAGATTAGCCAGAAGTACCAATTGACCTGAGTCCACGGAGATAGTAAGGGGAGGGTAGTCTTTTGTTTTAATAGGTAGATGAAAGTTATTATTATGGCTATGAGTATAAACCAACTTATTATAGAACTTTTTTTCTGCGGGGGTTTTTCGGTTTTGCTTTGGGGTTGCTTTCGGTATATAATAAATAAAGTTAGGACTGTTAACATTAAAGTAATTATTTCTCCTAACCAATTCAAACCATATAGCCAGTAAACAATTGTTCCCCAAATACTGATTAAATTAATAATCAATAATATTGTCGGTGGTTGTTTTAAATATGTTAATATTTTCATGATGAAATTACTAAAAATTAATAAATCTTCTGTCGCTATTAGTGTTTTTTTAATTATTATTGGGGGTTTATTTTTTATAGGCACCAGCGCTTATTCATATTGTATCCAGCGACCTGGTTTTGTCAAATGGTCTTCACCTGACGAAACGGCAAATTATTATTTTAGTAAATTATGGGCGGAAACTGGTAGCCTTATAGCCCAAAGCCCAATTGACGTCCCCGAGGGGGTTCTTGTTCGACCGCGCAGTTTTAAGGTGGTTGACAATACTTTACGCCCAGTAAGTTTTGTAGGTTTGCCTTTGCTTTATGGTTTTTTGGCACGGTTGTCTTCTGTTGATATTTTACCGTATTTAACTCCATTCTTTGCAGTCTTGGGACTGTTGGCCTTTTTTGGTATAGTGCGAAGACTTTTTAATTTGCCCACGGCGATTATTGGGACTACTTTAGCCGCATTCTTTCCAGTTTATTGGTATTTTACTGCCAAGAGCATGTTCCATAATGTTTTATTTGCAGCCTGTGGTCTTATAGCTTGTTATTGCGGTCTGCGGGCCCTAGATAGACTGCGATTAGCGCGTCATCAGTCAGTTAGTTACTTTCCCGCCTTGATATGGTTAGCTGTTTCTGGTCTAGCTTTCGGCTGGGCTATAGCTACGCGGACCTCAGAGTTATTATGGTTAATACCCATAGCACTAATTTTAGTGATAGCTTATTTTAAAGAAATTGGTTGGTACCGTTGGCTCTGGTGGGCTAGTTGGTCCTGGATTGGAATGTTGCCGGCCGTTTATTGGAATATTATTTTGTACGACCATTGGTATGGCGGCGGTTATCCGACTATGAGCCAATCTATTGCAACCATTAGTCAAACCAGTTTATCTCTATTTAATTTTCATAATTTAGCCGATAAATTTACTGTTTTGTGGCAGACTATTTTCCATTTTGGTTTTTGGCCCAAGCAGTCGCTGACGATGTTTCAGCATTATGTAATTGAAATGTTCCCTTGGTTAATGCCTTTGGCCTTGATTGGTATTTTAGTCTTTATTTTTCATCGTCGGCAGTGGAAAAAGGATAAATGGTTATATTTATTTTTGTGGATATTAGCCTCTGTATTTTTAGTGCTATATTATGGCAGCTGGACATTTAATGATAATCCTGATGCTAGCCATTTTACTATTGGTAATTCTTATACCCGTTATTGGTTGCCCTTTTATCTAGGGGCTTTGCCTTGGGCGGCGGAGGGATTATGGCAACTGGCTAATTTTTTATTTCGACGCCGTTTAGTTAAGCCAATTGTTACTTTAGCGGTTATAGGGATAAGCTGTTGGTCGCTGCATTTTACTGCCGTTGGCTCTGAGGAAGGTTTAAAATTTACCGCTGAGCGGCAAGTAGCAGATTATCATTTATGGTCTGAAGTTCTATCTAGGACTGAAGATGATAGCATTATTATTACGCTTTACCAAGATAAACTATTTTTTCCTGAACGTCAGGTTCTTGTAGGTCTTTTTGATAATAATGTTATGAATCGCTATTATGGCAACTTACTTAAAAAATGGCCAGTTTATTATTTCAGCTTTCGATTTTCAGATGACGCTCTAGAATATCTCAACAATCGTCGCTTGCCGCCTTTTGGCTATAAATTAGAGAAAATTTGGGACTATAATGAATTTGCTTTGTATCGTTTACAGCCTATTCCGGAGCTACCTTTAAATGTTAGCCCGCAACAATGATTTTATGAAGCAGAGAGCAGAGAACTATAATATTGGCATTGATGCCCGTTTATACGGCCCCCTGGGTCGAGGCCTGGGGCGTTATATTGAAGAAGTAGTTAAGCGAGTAGTTGCTCTTGATCCAACGAATCAATATATTCTTTTTTTAAGCCCGCGAAGTTTTAATGATTGTCAGATTGAACAAGCTAATGTCCAAAAGGTTATTATGCCTCAACGTTGGTATAGTTTGGCGGAGCAGTTAGCCTGGCCACGATTAATTTATCATTACCATCTGGACATGCTGCACGTACCACATTTTAATGCGCCGTTGATTTGTCCTTGTCCTTTAGTGATAACTATTCATGACTTAATATTAACTCAGTTCCCTAGTCGTCGAGCTAGTACTTTATCGCCAGTAGTTTACTGGTTTAAAAATTTAGCCTACCATTTAGTTATTGCTCGAGCTGTGAAGAAAGCTGAAACAATTATTACCATTTCAGAGTTTACAAAAAAGGATATTATCCAACAATTAGCCGTACCGCCTGACAAGATTGAGGTTATTTATAATGGTCTGACTACTATTTCATCAGGCTCATCCTATGACTTTAAGGCTGACAGAGATGTACTTTTGCGCTATAATATCAAAGCACCTTATTTTCTTTATGTGGGTAGTGCTTATCCCCATAAAAATTTAGAGTGGTTAGTTCAATTGTTTATAAGGTGGTCGAAAAAGCATCCTGGTTACCAGTTAGTGCTGGTGGGTGAGCACGATTATTTTTATGAGCGTCTTATAAGGTTTATTGCTGATTTACCTGAGAAAGAAAGCAGGGGGGAGATTATTTGCCCCGGATTTGTGCCCGACGAAGCACTAGCCGCACTATATCGTCAAGCGGCTTTGTATGTTTTTCCTTCACGTTATGAAGGTTTTGGATTGCCGCCATTGGAAGCAATGAGTTATGGATGTCCAGTTCTATCTAGTGACAGTTCGTGCTTACCGGAAATTTTAGGATCGGCGGTTAGTTATTTTAAGGATAATGATATGGACTCAGCGCTAAGGGCAATGGAGAAAATATTGCATAATAAAAATTATCGGGAACGGCTAATTGCTTTGGGGTTGGAACAGATAAAGAAATATAGCTGGGATAATTGTGCCCAAGAAACTTTAAAGATTTATAAAAAAGTTTTATACCATTAATCTTTATAAATGAGACAGACAAGTAAACAATATAATAATGATGATATTCCGCGATCTGATTTTCTTCTAGATTTGCGGCAACAAATTATTGATGAGCCCTTAGTAAAAAAGCACCTTAGCAAGAGAAAGAAGCGGCAATTTCATTGGCCAAAGATTTCTAAATTTACTTTATGGGGTAGGGGAGGGGTAAGGGTGAAAATTAAATGGCCGACCATCAAACGTCCAAGATTATCTGTTAAAATTAGTCGGCCTGCCAGTTTGCGTCCTTTGTGGCATCTAATAATTATTTTTTTAGTTATTGTTATTCCCCTGAAGTTAATAGTCTATATTGAAGATTTGCGGGGAATGCGGGTAAGAGTGGTTAATGCTTCTAGTGAAGGATTGGCTAATCTGGAGACCGCAGGTCAACTATTAATGAATGAAGATTTTACTTCAGCTAGTAGTGCCTTTACTCAAGCCTCGGCCAGTTTTGCTCATGCCAAAGAGAATATCTTGGGGGTTCAATCTTGGCTTTGGCAGCTAGCCGCTCTTGTTCCCAGTGAGCAGATGCACTTAGGCGCTAAGGCTCCATATATTATTGAGGCTGGTAATTTAGCCAGTAAACTGGGGACTGATTTCACTATCTTAGCTCAGCACATTGTAGATAAAATTGGTAATAATGACCCGTTATCTTTAATGCGACAAATTAATGTAGATAGTAGTCAGGCGTTAGCGGATAGTGTAGCTTTGAATAATATTTTAAATAAAATTAAACCAGCTAGTTTGCCGGGAAGTTATCGCGAGCCGCTAGAAAATTGGCAGGCTAAATTGCAGACTATTAGTAATTCATTGGAGCAGCTACAATTTTGGTCAGCGGCTAGTTTAGATTTATTAGGAGAGAAGATGGATCGTCGTTATTTATTAGTTTTTCAAAATAATGCTGAAGCTCGAGCTACCGGTGGATTTATTGGCAGTTATGCTTTATTAGATGTAAGTCGGGGGCAAATTAAGAATTTAGAAATACCTGGAGGGGGTAGTTATGATACTGATGGCAACTTACGTCGGTTTGTCAACCCACCGGCCCCTTTAAGATTAGTTAGTACCTATTGGAAATTTTGGGATGCTAACTGGTGGCCGGATTGGCCGACTTCGGCTCGCGAGTTAGAGTGGTTCTTGCTAGAAAGTAACGGGCCAAGTGTTGATGGGGTTATTGCTTTGACGCCTGATGTTTTAGAGACTTTATTAACCATTACTGGTCCGATTGATTTAACTAAAGATTACGGGTTAGTTATTACAGCCGATAATTTCCGTCCCTTAGTTCAGGATTATGTTGAGAACAAAGTGAGTGGTCCCAAGGAACCAAAGAAGATTATTGGTGATTTGGCCGTGGCTATTTTGGAAAAGTTGCCACAGAGCTTAAATGACCAAGCAAGCATTGTTAAATTGCTAGAGCAAATGAGTACGGAGCTGGCCACTAAACATATTTTACTTTATTTTAATAATGAAGCAATTGAGCAGAGGTGGGAGCTTACAGGTTTAGCTGGTCAGTTAGCACCGTTAACGCCAGGTCAAGATTATCTTCAGGTAGTTAATACTAATATTGCTGGTGGTAAGACTGATTTAAAAATTAGACAAACCATTGAGGAGAGAATTGAAATCCAAGAAGATGGCAGTGTCATCAATGATGTGACTATTATCCGTGAACATACTGGTGAGAGGGGGGATGGTCTTTACGGCGTACGTAATGTAGATTGGCTAAGACTTTATGTACCTGAGGGCAGTGAATTACTGGCCGCTGATGGATTTTCAGCGCCTGAGAGTCATTTTTTTAAACCGCAAGATGTTACCGCTGAAGATATGCCGGCAATTAAGTTAGGGGAGGGGTCAGCGCAAATTGAGCCATCAAGTGGTACTTTAGTATATAATGAATTAGGGCGGACTGTATTTGCTAATTGGTCGATGGTTGATCCGGGGGAAACTGTCCGTTTAAATTTTAGATATCGGTTGCCATTTAATGTCTTAGAAGTTGGGGGTAATACTGATTGGCTCTCTAAGGTGAAAGCTTATTTAGGCTTAGGTCGTATTGGCAAGTACCAAATAATTATTGAAAATCAGGCCGGTCAGTCGCCGACGACTTGGAAAGTGATGTGGAGTTGGCCAGCTAAGTGGAGTTTATTATGGTCTTCGGTAGACAGTATTAAGGCTAACACTTGGCAAGTTAATGATATTGTAACTAAGCAGGCGATCGGTTTACTATTTAAAGTAGATAATTAATTTTATTATGCCCAAGAAAAATATTAGCAAAAAATCATCTATTGATTATTTTGAACAAATGTTTCAAGCTGGTCAGCCAGTAATAAAAAAGGTGGAACATAAAAGTCATAAAAGTAAGGAGGAATTAAGAGAGCGGGAAGTTGAAGATAGTTTGTCAGAAATTTATCAAGATGATGCGGGGAGGAATATTGATGTGCAGAAAATTTCTGTTAGGCCGCGACGGTGGTGGCTAAAAATAATTTTGTTTTTACTTTATAGCGCCATTATTATCGCCATTGGTTATTTGGGTTATCGTTATTATATTAGTTATCAGGCTAAAGATGATTTATTTACAGTAGTGGTTGAAGCGGATAAAAATTTAACTGCTGGCCGTGAATTTGCTTATACTATTTCCTACCACAATAAAGGGCGGTTAGCTCTAGAAGATGTAGAGATTAAAGCTGAGTGGCCTAAGAGTTTTATATTTAGAGGGGCTGACCCAGCTACCACTAGTCTCAATGTATGGCATATTGGCCATGTACCCGCTGAAGGCTCGGGACAGATAGTGGTCAAGGGGATACTACTTAATAAAATTGGAGAAAATAATCAGGTTCACCTTACTTCCAGTTTTCGTCCTGCTAATTTAAGTAGTGCTTTTGTAATTAATACTACCTACAATGTTATTCTTACTGATTCAGTTTTAGCTGTTGGAATATCGGCTCCAGACGTTTTAGCTATTGGCCGGGATAATGAAGTGATTATTAGCTATCAGGAAAAGGAAGAGAGCCTTGTGGATAATGTGCAATTAATAATGAATGATGTGGATTGGGCTGAAGTAAAATTATTCGACGGTGATCAAGAGATTCAATCCACTGGCAATTTTAGGTGGACCCTACCAACACCGAGCAGTGAATTAAAAAGTCTTAAATTAGTTATTAAACCCAGTGAACAGGAAAGCAGGCTAGAAATATTAAGTTTCAGATTAGAGACCAATATAGGCGAGCAAAGTTATTTAATAGATAGCCGTGATTTTGATTGCCACCTAGTTAATAGCCGTCTTAATTTACTCTTAAAGATTAATGATAGCAATGCTGATAGTGGGGTTTTTGCCGGCACACCTTTAAATTACCGGATTGACTATGTAAATCAAGGGGATACAACCTTAAAGGATGTTAAAATTATTGCTTCTTTAGAAGGGGCATGGTTAGATTGGTCATCGTTGAAAGATAGTCAGCAAGGACAAATTAAGGGACAAACTATTATCTGGAGTAAGAAGGAAATTCCTAGTCTAGCTCTTTTAAAGCCAGGAGCTAGTGGCTCAATTCATTTTTCAATTAATGTTAAAGACTGGCAAAATGGAGATAAAAATGATTCGGGAGAGATTAGAAGTTATGCTTACTATCAAACAGGGGATAAAGTTATTGAGAAACCTACCGATGAAGAAAAGAGTAATACTATTATTAATCAACTTAATAGTGATTTAAGTTTAACTGAATCCGTTGTCTATTTTAATGAAGACAATATTGCGGTGGGTTCTGGGCCAGTACCCATGGTGGTTGGCGAGACTACTAATTTAAAAGTATATTGGCGTATTAGTAATAGCCTTCATGACTTACGGGATGTTGAAGTAATCGGGGAATTACCGGATTATGTTGATTGGGGTGGCAAGAATCATTCTTCGGTCGGTGAATTAAGTTATGATGCCGACAGTAGACAAGTAAAGTGGCATATAGACCGGCTACCTGCTAATAGTCAGGAGGTTAGTGGTGATTTTAGTATTAGTGTTACGCCACGTCCTGACCAAAAGAATCAAATTATTGTTGTACTGCCTGGTTCTACTATTACTGCTATTGATAATGTTACTCAGGCGCGGCTAGAATTTACTACTCAAGCTAAGACTAGTCGTCTGGAAGATGATACTATAGTTCAAACCGACGGTTTAGTTCAATAATTACTTAATAATAAATATTATGAATCAGTTTATTCTTAATCAAATTGCTGATTTTCAAAAAGCCATTGATTTTTTTATAAAAGATATTGGTACCTTGCGGACAGGGAGAGCTCATCCTGGTCTATTAGATAATATTGTTATTCAGGCCTATGGTGATTATTATCCCATCAATGCTTTGGCCAATATTAGTGTGCCAGAGTCTCGTTCTTTGGTCATAATACCTTGGGACAAGACAGTTTTAAAAGATATTGAGAAGGGATTAATAGCGGCTAATTTGGGCCTAGGCATTGTTAATGAAGGCGATAAAATTCGTTTGACTATTCCTCCCCTTAACGAAGAGAATCGACGTGATTTAGTTAAAAGATTAAATGATAAAATGGAGGAGGCCAGGATTGTCTTGCGGCAAGCCCGGGAGGCAGTCAAAAATAAAATTGAAGCGGCAATGGTGGCTAAGGAAATTAGTGAAGATGACAAATTTCGGTTCATTAAAGAATTAGATGAATTTTTAGCCCAGAAAAATGAAGAGTTAAAAGCCTTACGAGATAAGAAAGAAGAGGAGATAATGACAATATGACAGTAGTAATTTTTTTAGGGATTCTCGGAATATTAGTGTTAGTTCATGAGCTAGGGCATTTTTTGGCTGCCAGAGCTATTGGGGTAGGAGTAGAAGAATTTGGATTAGGTTTTCCGCCTAGATTAGTAGGGTGGTTTAAAAATCGACATGGTCATTGGAAATTATTAAAAAAGAAGCATCACCATCCGCGACATACTATTTTTTCTATCAACCTTATCCCCCTAGGTGGATTTGTGAAATTGCGGGGTGAAGATGGGGTGTCTCGGCCAAGAGACCATACTAGTTTTGCTAATAAGACAGTAGGTGAGCGGGCTATAATTATTATCTCTGGGGTGCTAATGAATGTTGTTTTGCCAATGATAATTTTTTCTCTCGGTTTTATGATTGGTTGGCCTCAGGCTACGGAGGATTTAGATCCCGGGGCTAGAGTGAAAAATCCGGAATTAATGATTGCTGAGGTAGTACCAAACTCACCGGCTAGCCGGGCAGGCCTAGAGCCAGGTGATGCCATTATTGAAATTAATGGTCAGCCCGCCAGGAGTGCTGCTGAATTGCGTCAGATTAATGCTGCGGCAGCAGGTCAAGAGGTAAACTATAAAATAAGACGTTCTTCAGAAATTTTAGAGTTGTCTATTGCCGCGGAGCAGTTGGCTAGCAACAATAATGACTATAGTTTAGGGGTAGCCCTAGTTGAGAGTGGATTAGTGTCATATGCTTGGCCTAGGGCTATTTGGGAAGGTATTAAATTAACTGCCTTAAGTCTTAAAGATATTGCTGTTGGTTTTTGGCAGCTTTTTACTGGACTATTTAAGGGTCAAGATATATCTGGTGACGTTGCTGGTCCGGTAGGCATAGCTGTTTTGGTTGGCCAGATTAGCCATTTAGGCTGGATTTATCTTTTGCAGTTTATTGCCCTACTGTCTCTTAATTTAGCCTTTATTAATATTTTGCCTTTTCCAGCACTAGACGGGGGGCGGCTATTTTTTATTGGGCTTGAAGCTATTACACGTCATCCAGCTAAGGCTGAGCTGGAAGCGCTAATTCATAGTATTGGGTTTGTTTTACTTTTGGCCCTAGTCGCTTTGATTACTATTAAAGATATTGCCAAACTATTTTAATACTTAAAGTTTTAATAAGTTAACATGCGGTTTTCTCGAAGTTTCAAATTACTGATTAATTTTATTAGATTAACTTTGGCGGGGGCCATAGTGTTAGCCATTATTTTGCATAGTTGGGCTAATTTATTAATTATTATTTTAGCTGTCATTTTAACATTTTTGCCAGAATGGGTAGAAAAAAAATATAATATTTATATACCCTTAGGTTTTGAGTTTGCTGTTGTTTTACTAATCTATGCTAGTCTATTTTTAGGAGAGGTTGGTCGTTTTTATGAACGTTTCTGGTGGTGGGATGTTTTTTTACATTCCTTTTCTTCCATTGCTTTTTCTTGTTTAAGCTTTATTGCTTTATTCTTTTTATTTAAAGCAGATAAAATTAAAGGCCGTCCTATTTGGATTGCTATTTTTTCATTCTGTTTTTCAGTCGCCATTTCTACTCTCTGGGAGATTTTTGAATTTTTTATGGACCAAACTTTTGGTTTTAATATGCAAAAGAGTGGCCTTATGGATACTATGGGAGATTTAATTAGCGCTAGCGGCAGTGCTTTGTTGGTGGCAACTATTGGCTATTTTTATTTAAAGAGTGATCAAAAAACTATTTTGCATCGCTGGCTGGATTGGATAATTAAAAAAATATTTGCAGGCAGATAAAAAAATATTTTTTGTAACTGCTTCCGCTATCGCTGAATTTTGTGCCAATGAAGTTGGCGTATCGCCTGAAAATCTAAAATTCCTCGTGGGACTATTTAGGATATTAGTTATATACTATGCTTTGTAAATATTTTAATTTAATTTTAAACTCGGCTCAACAATTTTTCTAATCTCTTCACAGCCATGTACTCTGCCAGAGCCATCATCAAAGCCTGAGCCGCAAGAACTAACAAAAAGGAGCCAGTTTTTATTAACTAATGTAGGATAGGCATCACCACCAGCCGAACAAATATCAAAATCTTTTTTAAATTGATCAAGTGATGTATATCCTGGTTTGTTTGGCAAGACAGTAACTTTAAAAATGCCATCGTCTTGTGAATTTTCTTTATATTTAAAAGTATAGACAATTTTAGGGGTGTTATTAAATTTAGAAACTAGTTTATCAAAATAATCAGAATCATTATTAACTCCGCATTCTAAGGCCGATGATTGTAGCTGACTGGACGTAAAATCAAATTGTGTTTCCTCTTTTGAAACAGATATGAGGCTGTCCACAATTGAATAAGACAATGGATCATTTTTTTCTATCGTTTCAGTTAAAATATTATCTATATTTTTATAACTCATAATTAGTATTGGAACATCTGTGTTTTCAAATTTATATATTGTAAATTTACAAGCATCGTTATTACAATCCTTGTTTTGTATTTCTTTTTTATCAACAACCAAGTTATATAAATACAACTTTGAACTAGAAGCATTATTTTGATTATATAAACCCATCAAATCATTATTAAGCAACAAGGCTTTGTTAATATAAATAATAGCAACTGGACCATCTAAAGATTCTTTTGATTCAAAATTACCCTTATCCCATATATAGATTTCAGCGCCATCTTTTTTATCATTGAATGGATATTTTTCACAAATGACATAATTATTTGGATAATTAAACTCTAAATGAAAAATGTTATTTAAATATTTATTGTTACTAGCTTCTGACACTAAACAGTCTTTCTTCATGTTAGTATAAATATTACTAACAACTGAATTATGAGGGGAAACAACTTTATTGTAATGATGGAAAATAACGGCAAGAAATGTCACTAGAACTAAAAGCAGTAAAGATGTATAAATTATTACTTTCTTTTTCATAATTATTTAGATTAATTTATTATATACAACATAACATCATTGTTCTATTTTGTAAATTAATTGATAGTTATATTAAAAGCCTCGTAAACATGAGGCTTTGTGGGTCCATTCGATACTAAATTGTCCTGGCGGAGAGGGCGGGATTCGAACCCGCGATCCGCTTGCACGGATGACAGTTTTCAAGACTGTTCCATTCAACCACTCTGGCACCTCTCCGGATTATCTAAAGACTAACAAAAATAGTGGTCTATGGCAATAGCTATTAAATAAAAGGTCCCATTAAATGGGACCATAGTTAGACAGTAAAAGTTGGAAGAGCTGCTGGCTAGTCATATGATCAATTTTCAAAATTATTTTTATGACCTTCCAGATTCTTTTTTGTTCAGGCTTTTTAATATTAGTATAAAAATGCCAGGGAGTTATGGAGAAGATTGTTGATCTCGTCCATTCATAATTGCTATCAACACACTTTTTGCAGAGGGGATATGCGAGATAGTAATATCCCTCCGCCATATTCCCTCTGGCAGGGATATACAAAGCATTCTGATCACACTCCGAACATTTTACCCTACTAGCTAATAAATTGATGCCATCCACTAGCCACATAAGATGGCGATGATATTCGTTGGGTTTACAGTCTTCTTTGATGTTAGACTCTAGCTGATATTTCATGGTCAGAAAAGCGGGCAGGTCTTGAAGTAATACATACTCCAGGGCCTTTCCGGCATATTTACCTGACCCTAAAATATAGGGTCTGGTAGGTTTCCATAATTGGTTTTGGTCGTAAGGCATTTTTTACCTCCTTTTTAAGGTACAAATTTCTAATATGTATACTATATCAGTCCATTTTTGTCAATAGTTGACGGGAGACAATAATTAGAATATAATTTAGTCAGTCATCTAAATATTTTTATGTATTTCAATGAAGCATTGGGAGCATTAGCTGATCCTACAAGACGGAAAATTCTTAAATTATTAAGTAGGCGAAATTTATCGGCCGGGGAGATAGGCCGTCATTTTGATATCACTGCGCCATCTTTATCTCATCATTTATCAGTGTTGCTCATGGCTGGACTTGTAAATCAGTCACGGCAAGGACGGTCTTTAATTTACTCATTAAAACCAGGGGCGATTGAAATGGTAGCTAATAAAATATTAGCCATCGTTAGGGAATCAAATAAATAAATATTATTAATTTTATCTTATGCAAAAAACTCTCAAAGTATTAATATGGATAGCAGCAATTTTGGCTGTTATTGCTGTTATTTTATCTATTTGGTCAGTAGTGCAATCTAAAAAAATCAATAATCAGGAAGCGCAGGTAGAGCAAATTGTCAATCAAGTATTGTCTACCGACTTAGCCAATAAGCCAGCTGATGAAAATCCAGTTAACCCACTAATTGGCACAACGTGGCAAATTGTTTCTTTAACTAATAGTCAAGATGTTTTAGATTTATCCAGTTATGATAATTCTATTCAATTTAGTGACCAGGAAATCTCTGGCCGCATCTGTAATAGTTTTAGTGGAAATTATAAAATAGTTGATGGTATTCATATTGTAGCTGATGGACCAATTACTAGAACAGAAATGGCTTGTGATAATGATCTAATGGATGTTGAAAATGCTTTTCTATCCGGCCTAGAAAGGGGATGGGGCTATAGTTTTGGTGAGAATGATGTTCTAGCTTTAGTCAATACTGAAGGGTGGGTTATTGGTTTGATGAAAAAATAAAAGGGTTTATTGATTGTTGTTAGCGAGATCACAATAGTGGGCCGCTTGGTTGCGACAAAAATGGTTTCGTAATGCCGGAATATAACACCAGCCTCTCGGAGAGTTGTTGCAAGGCTGATGTATGATGGGGGGGGGGTAAATACTGGTTGCCAATTCTTTCGGGTTAAAATCCTTATTTTGGCAAATATGCCCTTGCTTCATCTGACCGCTTTACCATAATAGGCCGTCTTGGCATTCAGGTTAATTCTTGCCAAATTAAGGCTAAATCCTTGTTTGTTAGGATTGTTTTCGGTGATTGGTATAACTTTACCATTAAGCTGTTTACATCTATGTTATTGGATGGAATTGACGACTTTTCTTATTTCGATTGTATATTATTGACAAACAATAGTCCAAGCGCGATACTATAAATACATAGCAGGCAAAACGATATGGAAAAATTTAGGCCATACCAAGAAGAAATGCCCCACGAACCTCCGAAAGAAGATAATTTGGCGACCCCGGAAGCCCCAGAGCAGGCATATCGGGCTTTAAAAAATAAGAAAGAGGAAAATCCTATCGCTGATTTTACACTAGAACAACAGGCAGAGATAAGGTATAAACAGCAGGTCCTCTCGTCGCTAGCTTACTTCATTGGTAAAGATTTTCGCATACCAGTTGAACTCAACAAACCCGGAGCTGGCTGGCATTGGGATTTTAAGGAAAATGTGATCTGGATCGATCCTAAAGACCTTTTGGAGAAACCGATGGATTATCTGCGATTTGTCATTTCTCATGAGGGGGGCCATCGTAGAATTACTCGAACCGATTTTATACCACTTGAGGAATGGAAACAGCCGGGGTTCTCTTTTATGATGAATGCAATTGAAGACCCTCGAAACAATAACTTTGTGGCCGAAAGTTATCCTAAGTTTCAAGAACAAATGGCCCTTGCCTATAAGCAGGATTTAGATCTTGAAGCAAAGGCTAAAGAAGAAGCTACACAAAAACTGGGACAACAACCTCGTTTTATGCAAGCTGGCTTTGAATACATCAAGCAGTGGTTCAGAGAGACTCAGGGCCAAGAAACTAAAATATCGGCAGATCTCCCCAAGGATGTCAGGGCGGTAGTACAAGCGACACTTGAGTCTGCAAGAGACTCTTGGCTAAGATATCCATCACGCAAGGAAGCAGATAAAAGCGAAGAACTAATAAAAAAATATGCGAGGATATCTTATGAAATTAGTCGCGACGAAGTTTGGCCGGAATTCAAAAAACTAGTTGAGGCCGACCTGGAAGATCAAAAGATTCAGGAGTTTCTTAAAGATACACAGACAGAGCAGGGGGGTGGAGAAGGAATTCAGGGGTTACCACAAGAACTTAAAGACAAATTAACACCAGAAGAGCAAAAAACTTTGGAGGAAGCTATAAAGAAAGCCATTGAGGATGCTAAAGAAAAAGAAGAGGAAACTGAGGCAAACAAAGAAGCTGACGTCAAAAGTGAAAATGAGGATGGAAAAGAACAGGAAGAACCCCAAGAAGAAAAAGAGAGACAATCCGGCAAACCCGTTGATCTTGCCTCGCTTCCTGAGGGAATTAAGCAAAAAATAAAGGAATATATTGATTCGTTGCCCGAGGACCAGCAACGAGAAATAGCCGAAAAAGCGCAGGTAGCCATTAAGGAATTTGAGGATGCTCTAAACGAAGAGTTACAGGGTAAATTAGCAGACAATCCGGAAAGAAAAGCAGAGAGAGAAAAAAACACCGAAGCCGGAGAAAAAAACGATGCACCAACGGGCAAACCGGAAAAAGAAGTGCCTGGTATAGACCAAGAAGAATTAAAAAAATATCGAGATCGCATTGCAGAAGAATTAAAAAAGGACGCCAATATTTATGAGACAATGCGTCGAGAGGTTTTACCGCTGATAGATAAACTCGAGACGGAATTACGAGAAATTTTTGTGGCTAGACGGGCTAAGGGGTGGAAGACTGGGTTCACAACCGGCAAACGCATTGATATCAAAAAGCGAATTCAAGAAAAAGCAAAGTCAGTTCCAGCAGTGGAGAGCAAAGCTTGGCAAAAACGCGAATTGCCCAAAGAAAAAGATTACGCAATATCCTTACTTGTTGATTTATCTGGTTCTATGGGTGATGATAATAAAATTGAAGAAACTTTTAAAGCAGTTATTGTTTTATCAGAAGTATTGAATCGTTTGTCGATAAATTTTGAAATTCTTGGTTTCAATACTAGAATTTATGAATATAAAGATTTTGACCAGCCTATGTCAAAACCAATAAGAGAAAATATGGGTGGAATGCTTAAAGAGGTTGATAATGATGAGTGGTCTTGCAATACTGATAGTGGCTGGGCTCTTGAAGAAGCTTCTGAGCGGTTATCTCACCAAAAGGCTGATCAAAAATTCTTAATTGTTCTATCCGATGGAATGCCACAAGAATCACCAATACACCCTCGTTCAGAATATGAATTAGGGAAAGTTATTCAAAAAGTCCTCGCAGAGACCGACATTAAACTGATCGGCCTTGGTGTTGGCGAAGGAACTGAGCATGTTGGCGAGTATTATCCAAACAGTATCGCCAACGTAGAGGTTAAAGAGATGGCCGAAAAATTGGCTGATCTTATAGAGGAAGTTATTGCCAATTATGATAATTTTAGTATTGTTTAATTATCAAACATATGTCAAAAACAAGCGATAAAACATCAATTGAAAAGTTTCTTTCGTCACTGGCAGGCTCAAAAGATGTGGGTTTGGTTATTGCCAATAATCAAATTGAATATAAAAATTTTGCAAAAATCTTGCATGATCTCGGTTTTCATAAATCAGACAATGTCACAGATATTTTAAAGGTTAAAAAAACGTATTTTACAATTAATCAAAACACGGAGAAGGAGGTCTATGATTTTGTTGTTCAGTATCCAACTGGACAAATCGAAATTTTTGACAAAAAAATTATGCAGTCGCACATATTCTCTCCTAATTATAAAGATTCAGCTGTTGTCTTGCTCGTCGACCAAGACCATTTAAATAAATTACAAGCCAAGGGCTTCAATTTTCTATCTGCTTCTGGCCCTGCTTATAGATCATAAACATTATGAATTCACCAGAAAGACAATTTAATGCTCTTACTTCAGACCAAGATAAATCTTCCAATGAAATTAAAAAGACTACGGAGACTGTTGATGAATTAAGGCCGATCATAGAAACCGAAACCAGTATATCCTATTTAGGAGTTAAGCTTGAAAAGGCTGAAGTAAGAGACAGTCAATTCGTTCCTAAAAGAGAACAATATGAGGATTTTATCAATGACAAAGAAGTAGCATTATCTTTACAGAGAGATATCGCCGTAGCCTTTTTGAACGGTGATCCATTACTTATTGAGGGAGGTACGTCTTTGGGTAAGACCACTACCATAAGGAAAATGGCGGCGGAGTTGGGTTACGAGGTTTACTATGTCAACCTGAACGGAGCAACTGATGTCGAAGATTTAATGGGTAGATTTATTCCCAATTCTCACCAAAACAAGCCGGAAGATCCAGAATATATTTTTGCCGACGGCAAAGTAACTAGCGGACTAAGACAGGAAGAAGGAAAGATAAAAATAATTATTTTAGATGAATTTAATTCGGCAGCCCCCAATGTCCTTATACGTCTACATGAAGTTTTAGACGCTCTTGAGCGTGGAGGCGACGTGATTCTTTCTGAGGATGCTTCCGAGTCTATTTCTGTAAATAAAGAAAAGACAAAAATCGTTGCTTTAATGAACCCAGTTGGCAAAGGATATTTAGGTCGCGAGCCCTTAGATCCAGCTCAACTTCGTAGATGGGTTTATAAAAAAATGCCATCTGAATTACCCGTAAGCACCTTTTCTTACTCAACCGATGCTTTGTTTAAAGCAGGGCCGGAATCGCAGTATATCACTCCCGATATGTTTCTTAAAAGTCGTGAGGATGCTTTAACCCTTGAGCAATTGTCGGAAATTCCAGGCATGCGAGAAGTTTTAGAGAAATATAAAGAATTTCATAAAGCAGCTAAGGAGCTTGTGAAAAGCAGAAAAATCGCCGAAGATCAGTCACAGCCATTTATTTATGATGATCGTATGGAGCCACGTCGTGTAAGGGATTTTGTTTTGCGATTTTATAATGGAGACATTAACGAAACCTTTCAACAGGCTTTAAGATACTATTATGCCAATAAACTGGAGAGTGATGTGGACAGAAAAAAACTTGAAGAATTAATTAGACTTGTGGAATACAAGCCTAAAGTTGCTGACTCAAAACGTAGAGGAGTAGAGAGAGAAGACAAATTATCGGTAGGAGAATCTATCAGCAAACACATCGAGGTAGCTATTGAAAAACTTGGGAAAGAAAATGTTTTTGGACCTAAGGAAATTGAGAAAGTTTTTGGTGTAAAAATCGAAGATGTTCCTGACATCCCATTTTCGGTTGAAGAGCTGGAAAGAGCTAAGAACCTTAATCAGATGCTCATCTTGCGTGTAGATAAAACAGCTGAAGGAAAACCAATGTCCATTAAAGCAATGTCAGACATACTGGATAAAAAGTGGAAAGATGAAGGGAGGGATTGTTTATTATTTTTAGGTGAAGGTTTTATAAACTGGCTCGATAATGATTTGTTCACAAAAGAATCACCACGGGCTGGATGGGCTTTGGTTTCCAAAGATGTTTTACCAGCAAGTTTGAACAAAGATTATCTGGAGCAAACTGAGGTCATCATCGAGACTCTTAAGGAAGAGGTATTTAAAGATTTAGATATTCCTGAAGAATACGCTGAGGCGATAACGGAGTTTAAGGATAAAAAAGGAAGAATAGTAAAAAGCCTCAGGGATATATATAGGGATGTAGATCAAGAGTTTATGAGACCATATGTAGGTAAGGAAATATCTGAATTAAAGATTAATCAGCTAACAAGACAGACATCGGCAGAAGCAATATATGATCTTGCGGTTTATTATGATATTAATAATAAAAGATTGCTTGCTGATAAATGGACATGGTCGGTGTCCTGGCAGCGCCCTTCGGCATTCGTGCTTTTGGGCGGCTTCGGCGGCCAGGGCATAATGCACAAGATTTGGGATCCCGGTAATCGGGCTACCAGTCTCGGCGTTTGTCTCTCCCGCAGATTGTAACTTTAGTTTTTGTTATTTGATCCTTTGATTCCTTGTTATGATATAATGGATGTGGCTTACGAATCATGTTTGCCAAGCAAATTACAGTGCTTACGTTTTTCTTGTGCAGGTAAATAGAGACAGTGATTATTGACTTAAATATTCTAAGGCCCTTTCTAAATCAGGGTCTCGATAGTTTAGCACATCATCGGGGGTAATATTTACTGGGATATCTGGCTCAATTCCAATATTTTCTAGGGGGCTGCCATTATTGCGTCGCATTCTCCAGGTAGCTACATTTAGGGTAAATTTTCTTCCCCCTAGCTGTATATTAAAAGATTTAGGACTACCAGAGCCTCCACCAGTAGTTTGGCCGATAGTAATAGCCCGGTTCGTATCTTTCAGCATCATAATAAACATCTCGTTGGAGCTTAGACAGTTTGGCCCAGTTAAGATAACTATTTTTTTGTCTAGATAATCGCCCTGAGGCTGAAGACAGAGACTTTGACTTACTAGGGTATCATGTCCTAGCTCTCTTATAAGAGCTGTTCCGTAGACTACTGGTTGAGCTGTGAAATGGCCAGCTAGCTTTTCAGCTAGTTTACTATCTCCGCCGCTATTTTTTCTAACATCTATAATTAAAGATTTAGAAGAAGCAAGAAGCTTTAAATTATCTTCTACTAAGTCGGAAATGTTTTGGCCATTAATATTAACGCGGCTAGACCAAGTGTTAATTTTTAAATAGCCAATGTCTTCATCTAACATTTGACTATCAACGAATTTTTCTTTTGCTAAAGACGGGGTGATTTCTTTTATATTAGTATAATCGATTTTTAAATTAAAAGTTTGGCCTTCCTTATTTTTAACTTCTAAAACCGCCGTATAGGGAATGTCAGATATTAGTAAATCTTTTAAGGCTCTATTGATTTTATAGTCTATGGTCCCGCCGCCAATTTTTTTTATTTTTTGATGAATTAATTCATTAATGTCTAGGCCATTGAGATTGACAACTTCTAGTATCTGGTTATCATTTTCTACCCAATATTTATTAGCTTTATAAAAAATAGATTTTTCTAGGTAATAGGCGTCTTCCTTTTTTTCTTTTAATAATGTGTGGGTGTTTTCTAGGCTAGCTAAAATTGATTTGATATTGTTTATAACCTCAGTGTCCGAATCATTATTATTGAGTAATGAATCAAATTTATCTTCCAATGTCTTTTTTTCGTCCTTGGTTGTAAAGGGGAAGGTTGCTAGCACTGAATTTTTGACAGTTATAATGAAATTAAGACGTTCTTGTCTTTCAGTTTCTGCTGTATTTATTGTCTGTTCAATTTTAGAAGTAATTTGCTCCATTGATTTATTGTTGTAAATTGGTTATGTCAATTGAACGTTTACTTACTTTTTTAAATTCTTCATCATGAGAAACGCAGATAATGGTGGTGTCAGGATATTTAGTATTTATTGTAGTGATTATTTTTCTAACCTCTGTTGCCGCCTGTGAGTCTAGACTGGCAGTTGGTTCATCCAGTAATAAGATTTTTGCACCCTTAATTAGGGTACGGGCTACTCCAATTCTAACTTTTTCGCCGCCAGATAGGTCTTCTATCTTGTTGTCTAGTTTGTCGATAAGTTTATCTAGCTGTAGATCATGCAGGACTTGTTGAATCTGTTCATCATTTACTTCTTTTTTGGACCACAGCAGTAGATTTTCACGCAAAGTCATTTCTCGGAAAATTTGTGGATTTTGATTACAGTATGACATTATTGAATATAGAGACTCATTGCCATATTTTTTAATTTGGTCATTATTAATGCCACCAATTTTGATCTCGCCGGCGTCTGGTTTATATAAGCCAGTTAAATTACGCAGTAGGGTGGTTTTGCCAGCGCCGGAGGGGCCAGTGATAGTTATGAATTCACCTTGATGAATATCTAAGTTTATGCCCCGTAAAATATCTTTGTAATATAAATTTTGGATAGAAATATCACAATTTGGCAATTTAGATACTGGCAGGCGATTTTGTTCTTTTTCACCTTCTGGCAAGTCAAGTTTATCATATTGTCCAAAAATTTCATCCATTTTTTCTATATCTTGTATATAGCGAGCAAAGCGGTTAAAGTAAAGATTAACCAATTCTTGGACGGGCCTATTGAGTTGACTGGAATAAGTTATGTTAGCTAATATGGCCCCGCCAGGGATTTTGTCTAAATATTGTAGATATCCTCCTACGCCAGCTGCCACAATAGTGGAAATGTCAAAGGGGATTATACGCAATAAGCGCATTCTGGTTTCTTTAATAAATCTGTTTAATGAGAGTTTATCTAAATTATTCATCTGCTCAACAACATCTGTAGCAATAGTCGGGGTTTCGGGTGATACCTTAATTGTTTCAAAACCAGTTTTAATAGAGTCAAGGCGTGTAGCAATTTTTGTTTCCTCTCGTCTTTCTTTAGAATACATTGATCCAATTTTGCTATTTTGTTTTTTAGCCATTATATACATAAAAGGCAAACCTCCAGTACCAATAGCGCCTAAATAAGGGTTAAGTTTGGTTAAAAAGCCTAAAGATAAAGCAATACCTTCTAGAGTTGGAACCAGGGTAGAAATTGTATCTTGAAGAAGTTGTCTCGTGGCATCTTTACCCCTCTCTAATGTTGTATAAATTTGGCCCAAGGATTGTTCATGAATAAATTCAAACTCTTGAAAAAATATTGAGTTAGTAATCCTTTCATTAATTTGCTGATTTATATCATTTATTACTTTAGCTAATTGGATATCGATCTTTGAACCCATTATCTGTGATAGTCGATTGCAGCCAAAAAATTCTAAAAAAGTCTCAACATGAAATTTATCATTAATGATCAGGTTTTTAAAAAGTGAGGGGGCAAAGCTTTCGGCCCCTCTCGCTAGCAGATAGCCAAGTGATATCCCGGCAATTGTGCCCTTTTTCTCATTTAGCTTATATTCGTACCAGAGGCGGGTAATAGTTTCTACTAAAAGTTTTAATGAGTAATCTTTGGTCTGATCTTTGTCGGGCTTAATTAGGTTACACAGAATTTCAATTTCTGCCTTATCAAAGGGATAGCGTTCTTGTAATTGTTGTATCAGATCACCCCTTTGTTTAGCAGCTTCATGCTTAGAAATGTTATCATCTTTATCTTGGTAGAATTCATTAATGTCTTTCTCTATCGAGTGACTGTTTAATACGTTAGTGATTGAATAAAAAAGTGTCCAACACTGGGCACGCAATTCTTCCAAATCATTCTCGTCTAGCTCCAACTTACTTTCTTTTTTTACTTCATTGAGTAGATTATTAATCCAACTTTTAATACTATTGGTAAATTGTTCGTTGCTATCGATATCTATAAATTCTCTTTTAGGATGGTCTTCGGTTTTTTGGGCTTTTGCATTAAAATTTCTAATGATTTGTTTATATTCGTTGATTAATTGAGGGGTGATAAGTTCATCCATTAATTTTATTGGTTTTTGCTGGTCTGGGGTTAATGCTTCAGGGCTAATTTTTTCTTGAATGGAGTAGCGTAAAGTTAGCCATTGATCTTTAAGGGACATTGGCCGTAGTTCAGTGTCTTCATATTCTGTAGCAGTAATGGGTTTAAATTCAGTCTTTTCTTGTGCTTGATTTTTTTCTACCCCTTCTTTTATAGGTCTAAATAAATAATTCTCTTTCATGGATTTTGTTCATGGTTATTCCAGCCTTTAACATCCTAGCAATTTTCTAGTGCGATTTCAATAATTTACGTTAGTATTAACGCGGGGTATTTTTACACTAGGAGAACACAACGAGGGCATCGCCGGTCATTAGGTGACCAGAATTAAGGGGTAATCTAAAATCTGGTTTATTACAGATTGAGACTTTTATCTGAAGCAGTAAATTAATTTTTAAGTTTTAATATTTATTATTTTGAGAATTGGAAGCTTGAAAGTATCTCTTTAAATATTGGTTCGTAGTCTTGGCCGCCTTCGTTAAAGAAGAACTGCCACTGATAGGAATGGCCATTACTGGCCTTGAGGATAGTTGGTATTATCTGAATTATACCATCATTAGTGTATTCTTCGCTGATGGAATTTATGACAATTTTCCCCATGCTGTTTTCGCTTATTTTGTAAATTTTATCAGGGAAGAATGGTCCATAACCATCTGGATCAACCTCAAACCGCATAAATGGCTTTTCTGGAACAGAAGAATCGGTTAATTCAAGACGATACCAGTCATATTCTTTAAATTTAGCCTCAACTTTATCAGTAATAATTTGAAAATTGGCGGGATAAGAAAACATGAAGCCATATTTATCATTGCGGTATGTTTTCCAGTCAGTAGTTTGGTCGGCAGGGAGTTGAGTGGCAGGTTTATTAGATTTTATCGGAGTTATGGCACCATTCTCTTGATTAGCCTCTGGTATAGCCATATTTTGTCCTTGGAGCTCGGGTGCGAGCCCTTCTACATCACTAGTAATAGTTTCGGGTAGGTTTTGCTCTTCGGGGCTGGGAATTTGCTGTCTTTCATTACTAGTATTTTGGTTTATGGCAATTTGTTGTTCAAGACTAGCAATTCGTTGCTCTAAATCATTAACAATTTTATTATTAGCAGACTTTTGCCAGGAGTACGCTATTACCCCCACAATAATAGCTATGCACAAGATGGTGATAATCACTATCATTAGCTGTTTATTGTTTGATTGACGAGACTGCTGTTTTGTTTGTTGTTCCATATTTTTAGATTAGAGTTAGTTAATAAATATATTTAAAATTTATTAATTTTAGTTTCTATTTTGTTTTGATTCATAAAATTGGGAATGACTCTTTTTGATAATATTGCCAGATGCATCCACTAAAAATGCGGATTATTTAAAGACTAACAAAAATAACCATGGGTGGCAATAGCTATTAAATAAAAAGCCCCAAATATATTTGGCTGACAATTTTCTTTGGCATTAGACTCCAGTTGATATTTCATCGCTAAGAAGCTAGAAATGTCATGGAGAAACACATACTCCAGAACTTTTCCAGCATTTGCCTGACCTAAAAATAGGGCTTGGTAGGTACCCGCAATTGGTTTTGTCGTAAGGCTTAAGTGTTTCAATGTTGGGCGCGAAGCGTACAATCATTTGGAATTTTGCTCAAAAAAATGTTTGAACTTCTTTTTGAGTGGGTAGAATCTGAATTTTGAAATTTAGTGGTGATGATTGTTGGAATTTCGGACTAATAAGACAGCCTAATTTTACAATGAAATTATACAAAAACTAATAAAGAATTTACAAAGATAAACTAGAATGATTTGATATTCCTGAATTCGCTCAAAAGATCTGTTAAAGTTAAGGATATGCTATGGAGGGGAGAAACTTCCATTAGATAAATCGGTTATTGCCATAATCAGTTATGCCTTTATAGCATTAATAAAACCCTTTGGATTAACCACCTTAAATCCTTTTTTATTCTTAACGGCAGTGTTGTTTATCGCATTGGCGATTTCCTCCTTGGTAAGATTGGGGTTGATTTGAAAGGCTAACGCAAAAAGCCCTGTGAGATATGGAACAGCCCAACTTAGTCCTCCTTTTCCATTGTACATGAATTCATTTGGTCCGGTATTAGAAGCCATCGTTCTATAATCACAGGGAATTATCATTTTCTTGTCTTTTCCAAGTAAGGCCTGTTCTATTTTTTCTTTCCAAAACGCATCAGAGAAGTTTGCTATCTCGATCCCCTTTCTTTTTAGCTCCTTGATTTTTTGTAAAATTAGTTCAATATCATCACCTGATTCTGTAAGAATTTTATTAAACTCTTCATAGTTTTGCTCTTTTAAAAATAAGGCCTTATCATAATTTTCAGGGTCATTTTTATCAGCACTCGTTCCACCGCCTATACTATCAACACCTGTTCTATCGCCAACATCAGAAACAATAATGCCTTCTGCTTCAGCCTTTTTGATTGTTTCAATCCATCTTTCTAAACCAGTCTCTGGCCTTTCCTCAATATAGCCGATTGAGCAGCTGACTATTCTTACCTTATTTTCTGGAGGTAAGGTTTTGTTAAGTTCAATAATATCCAGCAGAGCATCTGCATAATAATTAAAACTTCTTTTAAAATTTTCTTCTGAAGAAGCTGCTCTGTATACAAGTTTTGCTCCGGGGGCAACACCACACTCTTTGCCAACCAATAAGCTGGCAACTGCCGGGCCATGCGTACTAATTCCTTGACCTTGCGATTTTCCAAATTCTTTATAATCAATAATATTTGAACCGTATTCTTTATGTAGAAGAATTTCACCATTTTCAGATGACAAGGTTTGATCAATTATCGCTACCGTTACTCCTCGGCCATCTATTCCTTGCTGATGCAATTCTCTTATACCCAGTCCGGGATTTTTTGCTTCATTGATTACTTTTTCAGGATTAAAACCTTCGGGCAATCTATCTTGCTCCGGCCATTTTGTCTTGGTATCAAAATTTGCGGTTATCAAAACATCTACGGGGGTGTTTCTAAGATCTCTTTCTGACAAATCCAAACCCCTCAAATCTTCAAATTTGGCGATTTCTTTTTCTTGATTTTTTATTCTTTCAAAATTTTCCATAAGTTTGAATTTTTATTATGTCATATCCATTAAATGATTTATTTTTGTTTGTTCAAAACTTTTTATAAGTTTTAATCCCTTTGGGATTAAGTTGCTTTTACAGATTTTGTTTTCAAAATATATCGTAAAATAAGGTCTTTCACTGCTCATTTTTCAAAACTATTGGCGGAGAGAGAGGGATTCGAACCCTCGAGCCGCTTACACGACTAACACCTTAGCAGGGTGCCCCTTTCAACCACTCAGGCATCTCTCCAACTTGTTAGATAATTAAGGTAGTGGTATAATATCAGCATCATTTGAGCTTATGATAGATGATAATATTTATCATGTCAAATATAATTTAAATTGATTTTATGGATGAAGAGTTACCAATATATGGCCGTAAATTATTTAGTTGGAAGATTAAAGAGAGGGAACATTACCAGCATAGTAAGCGGTGGTTTCTGGTATTTGGCCTTTTAGCTTTAGCTGGTTTAATTTTTGCTGTTTTAACTAGCAATTTTCTATTTGCCCTGATTATTGTTCTGGTGGCTTTTATAATAGTTTTTAATGAAAACGAAGAGCCAGAAATGTTAGATTTTATTATTGGTACTGAGGGGATTATGTTGGGGCATAAGTTTTATGATTATGATGAATTTAAAAGTTTTTCTGTTATTTATAAACCAGCCCAAGGTATTAAATCATTGTATCTAGATTTTACTTCACCATGGCGCCGTGATCTAATGATTCCTTTATTAGATAATAATCCCTTGCCAATTCGTGAAAATTTATTAAAATATCTGAAAGAAGATTTAGAGCGTACCGGTGAATCACTAAGCGAGACAATTGGAAAGCTTTTAAAACTTTAATTGTGAAGCTCTCGTCGTTCAATGGATAGGACACAAGATTGCGGATCTTGTAATGTAGGTTCGATTCCTACCGAGAGTACTTTTATAAAAGAGTCATGAGACTCTTTTTATTTTAGGGGTTAATTTGTGATACAATATACTATTATGTTATCTCTTGATACACCAATTAGCGTTATTTCAGGTGTTGGCGAAGCAATGGTAGATAAGCTAGCTAAACTGGGCATTAAAACCATTGGCCAGGCAGTTTATTATTATCCTTTTCGTTATGATGATTTTACCCATCGGACGACCATTAATCGGGTTGTTGCCGGAGAGACGGTAAATGTAGTTGGTACTATTGATGTTATTAATACGAGACGTAGCCCTCGTCAGCATATGTATGTAACCGAAGCTATTATAACTGATGATACCGGGAAGCTAAGGGTAACTTGGTTTAATCAGCCATTTTTGTCACGTAATTTACAAACCGGAGACTATATATCACTGGCCGGTAAGGTTAGTCAAGATTTACTAGGGCCGTTAATGATATCGCCTCAGTATGAAAAGGTAGATAGGAGAGGCATAACTCAACATACAAGTGGTTTAGTGCCAGTTTATTCTACTATTAGTGGTTTAACTACTAAACAGTTGCGAGCCATTATTGGACGAACTTTAAATTTAGCCAAGATAGATGAGTGGCTGCCATCCGAATTATTAAAAAAACGGGGACTTCTCTCATTAAGAGAGGCTTTAATAAATATTCATCGGCCTCCAAGTTGGACTAGTCTCGAGGCAGCACGACATCGGCTGGCTTTTGATGAATTAGTTATCTTGCAGCTACGGGGTCAGTTAATTAGGGAGAGATGGCAGACTAGTCAAGCGCCAATTATTAGATTTAATGAAGCTTTAACCAAAGAAATTGTTAATAGCTGGTCTTTTCAATTAACTGATGACCAGCGGCGTTGCAGCTGGCAGATTCTTCAAGATTTAGAGCAGAATCAGCCAATGCTGCGCTTGCTTCAGGGTGATGTAGGGAGCGGGAAGACAGCAGTAGCTATTTTAGCAATGGCTAATGTAGCAGATAGTGGTTACCAGACAGCATTAATTGCACCAAGTGAAGTATTGGCTTATCAGCATTTTCAGACAGTTGTGGCGAGTTTGGGGGAATTTTTTGTCATTGGTCTACTTACTAGAACTCAACAATTTTTAAGTAAACCCAAGGAGGGTATTAAAAAGACTACAAAAAAGCAATTGGTCAGACTGTTATCCCTGGGACAATGCCAAGTTGTTATTGGTACTCAGGCTTTGCTTCAGGAGCCCGTTGATTTCTATAAATTGGGCCTGCTCATAGTTGATGAGCAACATCGTTTTGGGGTAGAGCAGCGGCAGTTGTTGCTTAATAAGAAATTATTTGCGGAAAATGGTCAAAACTTAGTGGCTCATTTTTTGGCCATGACAGCTACTCCTATTCCGCGCAGTTTAGCTTTAAGTCTTTATGGTGATTTGAATTTGTCTGTGATAAGAACAATGCCTGCTGGTCGATTACCGGTTATTACTAAAATTGTTGAAGATAAGGATAGAGCCAAGATGTACAAATTTATTCGTCAGCTTTTAGATAAAGGAGAGCAGGCTTTTATTGTTTGTCCTTTAGTAGACCCTTCAGATAAATTAGCAGTTAAAGCGGCGACCGATGAATTTAATTATTTAGTGAACGGTGAATTGAAAGGTTATAAAGTGGGGCTGCTTCATGGCCGTTTGTCTGGGGCTAATAAGCAAAAGGTTATGGCTGATTTTGCCGCGGGACGCTACCAGGTTTTAGTGGCTACAGCAGTGGTAGAGTTGGGACTAGATATTCCTCAGGCTACGGTTATGGTTATTGAAGGGGCTGATCGTTTTGGTTTGGCTCAACTGCATCAATATCGGGGACGAGTAGGCCGACGGGGGCAGCAAGCTTATTGTTTTTTATTACCATCACCGGCTAGCGGGGAATTGGCGAAACGGCGACTGAAAGCAGTAGTAAAATATAATAATGGCCAAGAACTAGCCCGGCTGGATTTAAAATGGCGGGGACCTGGTGAACTTTATGGCTATGAACAAACAGGTTTTTCTGAATTGCGGTTAGCTAATATTTTTGATCAGGATTTAATTTCAGCAGCTCATGAAATCGCTTTAGAGGTTTTACATCATCCTAACTGGCGTTATCGGGCTATTACTAATTTAGCTTGGCAATTAGGGGGATTAGATGTCTTACCCCAATAGTGACTTATTATTTATCTGTCTTTGGCCAAACTTGATTAAAGAAATCTAGCAAATTATTACTAGTTTTTATTTTCATTTTGCTACTGGTGATTTTGGCTTGAGCTGGTAAAAACACTTGGCTTATACCTATTTTTAGAGCTTCTTTAAGGCGTATTTCTAATTTGCCAATTGGTCTAATTTCCCCGGCTAGTCCTACTTCTCCCAAGAAAAGAGTTTTATCTGGGAGTGGTCGGTTATAATAACTAGAGGCAATAGCTGCACAGACAGCTAAATCTAGGGCGGTTTCATTGATTTTTAGACCACCGGCCACACTGACAATAACATCTTGGTCTGTTAGATTGATTTTGGTTTGCTTAGTTAAGACAGTAGTTAAAATTTGGAGGCGGTTTGAGTCAAAGCCGATAGCCTTGCGTTGCGGATAGCCAAAATAAGTTTTGCTAACTAGGGCCTGTACTTCTAATAAAAATGGACGGCTGCCTTCTATGAGACAGCTAATGGCTGAGCCACTAGCTCCTTGGATGGGCTGGATAAATAGGCTAGTAGTTTTTTCTAGCTGGCGGAAACCATGCCCAGTCATTTCTAAGAGACCGACTTCATTAGTGGAACCAAAGCGATTTTTACTAGCTCTAATGAGACTATAGCTATGCTGTGATTCATTTTCTAAGTAAATAACAGTATCGACTAAATGTTCTAGGGTTTTTGGTCCGGCCACTATTCCTTCTTTAGTTAAGTGTCCAATTAAAATGACTGTAATATTATATTCCTTAGCTAACTCTAAGAGTTTGATAGTACAAGCTTTAATTTGATTAACACTCCCGGGCTCAGATGGCACTTCGTCGGAGTAAACTGTTTGAATAGAATCAATAATTAACAATTGAGGTTTATATTTAATAGCAGTGGCAATAATAGTTTCAGCATTGGTTTCACTAGCAAAAGTCATCTTTTGCGGTTGATAATTTAATCTGTCTAGCCGCATTTTAACTTGCTGAGCTGATTCTTCGCCGCTAATATAAATTATGGACAATTGAGGATCTAATGTTTGGGCTATTTGGGCTACTAAAGTTGACTTGCCACAGCCTGGCTCACCACTTAATAAAATAAGGGAGCCAGGGACTAGACCGCCACCTAACACCCGGTCAATTTCAATAAGGCCAGTAACATAGCGGTGAATGGGTTTACTGGGTAGTTCGTGCCAATTAATTAGTTGAGCTGGTTTGCTACTAGATAAGTGTTGCTTAGGGCCAAGTGGATTTTTAGGCATAGCTTCTTCTACCATTGTACCCCAGGCGCCACATTCATTGCAGCGGCCTGACCATTTTGGGGCTTGAGCTCCACATTTAGTGCAAGTAAATATAGTTGGCATGGTGATATTCTAGAATATTTATTCTGATTGGCCACTACCTAGTTGGGCTAATTCATAATCAATGACTGTCTTTAGTTCTTCCCAGCTAAGTTTTCCCATAAAACTTCGGTTATTAACATAGGTATATGGAGTAGCACTAATACCTAAACCATCAGCTTCTTGCCAGTTTTTATTAATTAAAGTTTCAGCTAGATTATTTGGAGTTTGCAAACATTGACGAAAAGAATTTAAATCCAGGCCGACTTTAATGGCTGTTGTTTCTAAGTTATCTGGTTGTAGGGAGTTACTACTAAGTAAGGCGTCATGATACTCCCAAAAATGATTTTGTAAAAAAGCACAACGGCCAGCCTTTGCAGCTTGATATGATAAACTGGAAGTATTATTTTCTGGTAGATCTTTCCAAATTATTCTAATTTTATCTGGGTAGGTGTTTAGGGCTTGCTCAAAAATTTGTTCTTGCTCCTGACAAAAATTACAGGCAAAATCACCGAAATAGACTATATTAATTAGCGCTTGTTCGGCACCACGACTAGGGTCATCAGGAGAAATAATTGGTCCACCTAAGAGATGAGGACTTATAGTCGTTTTGGTGGTTAAATTGCCTTCATTATTAATTTGTTCGTCAAAGTTGTCTTTTAGGGTATAAATTGTCGTGGGCCCAACAGAGGATTGACTGACTATCCACTTAGGCCAATTAATTAAGACACTGAACAGAAACACTAAACAAATACCAACACAAGCCAAAACTATACTAATAATCCAAGGATTATCTATATTTTGATGCAAATTTATATTTTTTTTCTTAGTTGTTTTTGTCATAGTAATTTATTAATGAAGTTTAATTTGACGGATTGAGCCGGTATTTTTATCCACTAGAAAGAGCTTAGATTTATCTGGACTTATCATTATACTGCTGACTGTTATATTAGAATCAGGAATCGCAACTAATTGTCTGGCACCATTTTTGGTATTGATTTTATATATATAATCTGGTGTTTGGTCAGCTAGAGCGGGCATAAGGCCAGCCCCATAATCTAGGCTAGTGGGGACAGCACAATATATTTCTTCACCATTGGCGAAAGTGCATTTATTAGCCCAAGTTTGTAGGTTAAGTCTTTGTCGATTCTCCCCAATTTGGCTACCAGAAGCATCGGCTATCCAGAGCATTGGTTTCATTTCATTGTCACTAGAATATACACTATAGAGTAGTCTATCACCCTGAGGCGACCATTGAAATTGAAAACCACGTCCTGGTATTGTCATAGACTTAAAATTTTCATTATTAAGTCCTATAAAATATACAGTTTGTCGATCATAGTCTAGACCTTCCGCATATAGGGCGACTACTTGATTATTGGGTGACCAGCTAGGATAAACTTTTTTATAGTTTTCTCCGATGAATTCAATTACTCTACTTCCCGTGCCATCACTATTAGCTACAGCTAAAAAGTAATTATCCACATCCATTCCAAGACTTTTCATGACTAATTGGTTACTGTTAGGAGAGAAATCAAACTCTTGCCAATGTTTTGGCAGGGTCACTTGCTGCTGTTTATTAAAATCATAGACGACATTACTGCCATCGGGATATTCTAGAACAGCCTTATCACTATTTTTAGACCATGTTACCTGTTGAACATTATAAAAAACCTTATTAGATAGAGGACGAATAGTACCATCCTCACTTACTGTATAAAATTTACCGTCAAAAGGGTCATAATATTGAATATCACCGGTTTGGTTATTGATAGTTGGATTAATGGTTATGCCCCCAATAACTTTATCAGTTTTGGTTACACCACCCATGGCTTTATTATCAACTGATTCTTCAGTACCTGTAATGGGGCCATAAACCTCATTTTTTTCTGCTGATGGCACATTTTCTTCGCTAGAACCAGTTGGTTTTATATTTAAGTTTGGTCCAGCCTCGGGTAGTTGAATTTCTGCGTTTTCTTCAGGTGGATTTTCGGAAACTAGACTGGGATTAATATTTTGGCGAAAGAAAACTATATACAGTAAATAAGCTATACCAATAACAACAATGATAAAGAGGATTATGAAAATTAACCGTTTATATTTTGAAAAAAAATTCATATTAATATGCTATTGTGGCTAATTAGTTAATTATGCTATAATGTTAACAATCTGTTATTATTATAGAAGATTGTAAGATTATCGTCAAAATTTATTTTATTTTAATTTCTGTTTTTATATTATGGCTTTATTTAAATCTGAAGCGAATGATAGCTGTTTAGGTGTAGATATTGGGACTTCAGGTATTAAAATAGTTGAGCTTAAACGTGATGACAAACGAGTGGTTTTGTCTACTTATGGTTTTAGTGAGAGTTTAGGTGGTAATAATCCTCTTAATATGCCAATTGAAGATGCAGCTAAGACGATTACTAAAATTTGGCAAGATGCCGGGATGACCAGTCGGCGCGTGGTTGCTAGTTTACCTAATTTTTCGGTTTTTTCTTCAATTATTACTTTAGTTGATGTCAGTGATGCTAATTTGTCAATGGCCGTTAATGCTGAGGCTAAAAAAGTAATGCCTTTGCCACTAGAGGAAATGGTTTTAGACTGGAAAAAAATCCCTGTACCCATTGGACAGCAAGTTGGACCCACTAATAGTAATGCAGCCGACATTAAAAGTGGCGCTAAATCTATAACTAGAATTTTATTAACTGGCGCACCTAAGGTTCTGGTAAATAAATATATAGAGATTTTTAAAGCAGCTGAATTAAATTTGGTGTTTTTAGAGGGTGAAATTATTGCTTTAATTCGTTCTCTTGTTGGTAATGATAAGGGAATTATTATGATAGTTGAGGTAGGCTCTACTAATACTGATTTGGTTATTATTGACCATGGTGTGCCGGTATTTAATCGCAGCCTAGATTTAGGGGGGTTAACTGTTACGGAAACCATTAGTAAGAATTTAAATATTGATTTACAACAGGCCGAACAATTTAAATATGATTTAGGAGTAGCAGGTATTAGGTCAGCTGAGTTGCCAGAAGCCCTGAAAAGTCTAGTTGATTCAGTAGCCAGTGAAATAAAATATTCTTTAAATTTATTTCAAAGCAATAATGGTAAAAGTGTAGAAAAAATAATTATGACTGGTGGTTCTTCTTTACTTTATAACTTTCCTGAATATTTATCTAAAGCATTAAATATGAATGTCATTATTGGTAGTCCCTGGACATTAATTTCTTATCCTTTAAATATTAAACCATTACTTGATGAAATTGGTCCAAGGTTAGCAGTAGCTGTTGGTTTAGCTATGCGTGGAATTAGCTAATTATAAACAAATGTTAGGCAGTAAATCTTCTAAAAAAGTTAAACAACCCGATCAATCATTTACCACTAAAGAGAAGGTAGATTGGTCTTCTACTGAAGGTTATGAGGCAATGAAAGAAGTTAATAATTTTTTAAAGTGGCCGTCAGTCTGGGCTGGCAAAAAATCACAACCTGCTCGTGAGGTGGATTTTAGTGCTAAACAATCTAAACGTCGGGGGGCTAAGCAATTAATGTCAAATGGGGGTACTTTTAACTCCCAAAAGTCAACCATAAAGCAATCCTCAACCGATATAATAGAGCCAGTTCAAACACCATCAGCTCAAGTTGAGTCTACTCCCTTATCTTCGGGTGGTAAGCAGTTGATGGTGGGTCCTGTGCAAGAACCCCAGAAGGAAGGTAATTTATGGAAGTCTTTAAAGAGTAAACTCGCAGCTCGTAAGCTAAAAAAAATTAATGAAGAGCGAAGTCGCCAGATTAAACAATCAGCCGATTCGGTTTCTAATAGGAGTCAACAAGTTAAAGGTTCAATTTTTCATACTAAAGAAGAACAACGTCGTCAGGTTGCTAAGCTTAGTAGTAATAAATTGACTGAAGTCTCAGACTTAAAACAGGCAAAACCGTCAGTTATACAGCCAATCAATAAAGCTAATATTGAAAAATCTTCAGGAGATGTTCACCTTAGAAAAGAAAAGGAAATTTCAGAAACTGTCTCTAAAGCACCCATTCAAACCCTCAATAAAAAAGATGAACAACAAAGATTTCGCGAGATGCAACAGAGTGTGGAACAAAAATCATGGACTCGGCCAGCAATTATGGAAACTAATTTAGTTGGGGGGCAGACCACTTTATATTTTAATTGGCGTAGGTTCTGGCTAGACTTAACGCAATGGCTAATAGTGACTTTGTTTTTTCTATCTTTGTGTGGTGCTTTGTTTTATCTGTGGCGTCAAAATCAAATTAGGCAAACTGCTGATGTTGATGATCGTCTAGCTAAAATGAACCAGCTAACCAATCTAGCTGAAAATGAAGTTAGCGATGTTTTGGATTTTCGTTTGAGGCTAATTTTAGTCAATGAATTATTAGATAATCACATTTATTGGAATAATTTTTTTAGTTTTCTAGAGAAGAATACTTTAGCCAATGTTTTTTATCAAGATTTCAGTGGTGATACTAGCGGGGAGTATATTCTGAAAGCCCGGACTGATAATTTTGATAGTATGGCTAAGCAGATAAAGGTTTTCCGTCAGTCGCCGGATGTTTTAGAAGTGGATACTGAAGGTGGTGAAATTATCAAAAATGAGCCTGGCACTACTGAAGCAGGAGAAGGCAGCGAAGGAGAAGTTGGGAGCTCTACTCGTAGTCAATTAAATTTTTCAATTAAGCTAAAAATTAATCCTGATTTATTTTTCCGTTGAGTATGGCCCAATTATTAAATAAAAAAATTACTTTACGAAAATCAACCACGAAGTCTAATTCCAGAACCTTGGCAGGACAGACTACCTTTCAACAACGCTGGCTAGAGTTTATTATTAATTATTATTATATTTTTATAGCCCTTATTTGTATATTTATTATGGTTGGTAGCGTCTTATTCTTTTTTTTACCACAATATCGTTTAACATTGTCAGAGCTTAATGCCAATAATCAACGAGCCCAAATAGAGTTAGTGGAGAAACAAAAATATCAAGCTAAACTTGTACAGTTAAATGATTTTTATAAAAGCATTGACCAGAATACCCGGAATAAGGTAATGGATATATTGCCAGTACAATTAGACAAAGAAAATCTGTTGGCCGAGATTGAGGCTATCTGTTTAGCTAATAATTTGTTAATTAAGTCTTCTGATGTAGTAGTAGAACCATCATCGGCAGACAATAATACTAGTGAATCGGCGTCTTCTTCTACTTCTACTAATACTGATTTAAGTGGTCATCTTAGGTCAGCAATTATTAATTTGGAGCTATCAGGACGTGATTATATTAATTTTAAGAAATTGCTCAAGACTATTGAGAACAACTTACATCTTATGGATATTGAGAAATTAGAATATCTACCGGGCAAAAATCAGATTATTTTAAATATTAAAATTTATTATTTGGCTGATTAGTAAATTATGGAAAAAATTATTCGCTCTAAAAAAAGAAATCAGCTATTTACCTCCAAGACATTATGGCTTATTTTGGGAATTATTATTAATACTGTTGGTTTATTTTTGGTGGTGCGGTGGTATGGTCAATTTACTAGTAATCAGCGGCCATTTGTTAATGTAGATGAGTCAGTATTTAAGGTTTTTGCCAATTCTATATCTGAGAAACAACCATTGTCGCCAGAACAGCGTCGACTATTAAAAACTAGTTTAACTCAGCAGTCAGTGGAAGAATTTTTATCGTTGAGCCTATTAAATAATCCTAAATTTCAAAATTTACGGCTTAATTATATACCGCCAGAAGTTACTCCTACCAGTAGTACTACCACTGTGCCTGAAGAAGATTTAACTGGTCTTAAAATTGGTAATCCTCATCCTTTTGGCTATTGACTTATATTGTATGAGCAAAACTTTTGATAACAAATTATTGGATTTTTTGGTCTCAGCTAATCTTATTAACTATGAACAATTAACTGAGGTTAATGAAGCTCTAGCGGCTAAAGGAGCTAATTTAGACCAAATTTTAATAGATAAGGGGATCTTAGACTGGGAACGTTTAACTGAGGTTAAAGCTAGTTTAGCTGGCTTATCATATGTTAATTTAGCGGACATGAAAATTGATGAAGCTGCTTTAAATATATTACCACCAGAAGTGGCAGGGAATTATCAGGTGGTTTGTTTTCAACGCGAGGGGGACGAAATTAGTGTAGGTCTTGTAGATCCTGAGAATTTTAAAGCTATCGAAGCAGTTGATTTTTTAGCTAAGAAAAGTAATCTGAAGGTTCATTATTTTTTAGTATCACCCTTAAGTTTTAGTCTTACCTTCAAAAAATATCAAACAATTAACAAAGAGATATCTAGTGCATTGGAGTTAAAGGCGAAAGAAGAAGAGCGGGAGGTTAGAGAGTCGTTGGAAAAAAATGATCTTCGCTTTGAGGAAATTACTAAAAATGCTCCTATCTCTAAAATTATTTCAGCCATTATAAGGCATGGAGTTGAACTGGGCGCCAGTGATATTCATATTGAGCCTTTGCCCAAGGAAAGCCGCATTCGTTATCGGGTAGATGGTATTCTTAAAACTCATTTAATTTTGCCTAAAAATATCCATGATTCATTGGTTGCTCGGGTGAAGGTTATGTCCAAATTAAAACTAGATGAAACTCGTATTCCTCAAGATGGTCGTATTAGTTTAAATATTGATGGCCGAGATATTGATTTTCGTGTGTCAGTAATGCCACTCATGGGGCATGAGAAAGTAGTCATGAGGATTTTGGATGTTAGTCGTGGGGCGCCTACCCTTGAATCCCTTGGTTTTGCTAGTAATCAATATCGGGTAATTAAAAAAATTATTGAACGGACAAGCGGTCTTATATTAATTACTGGACCAACTGGTTCTGGTAAAACGACCACTCTTTATTCTTTACTTAATATTCTTAATCAAGATAATGTTAATATTGCCACCCTAGAAGATCCAGTGGAATATTTTTTGAAAGGTGTTAATCAATCTCAGGTCCGACCGGAGGTTAATTTTACTTTTGCTACTGGCTTACGTTCTTTACTTCGTCAAGATCCAGATATTATGATGGTTGGTGAAATTCGGGATAATGAGACCGCTGAATTAGCAGTTCATGCTTCATTGACTGGCCATTTAGTACTTTCCACTTTGCACACCAATGATGCCATTGGGGCCATTCCACGGCTTATTGATATGAAGGTTGAGCCGTTTTTATTGGCCTCTAGTTTGATTTTGGTTGTAGCACAACGGTTGGTGCGAGTTAATTGTTCTCACTGTTTGACTGAAGAAAAAGTAAGCGGTGATGTATTAAATTATATTAAGGAGACACTAGCTAAAGTACCACCAGAAGTAATGAAAGAGAGATTACCTAATTATAATCCTGACCAGATGACTTTTAATAAAGGAAGGGGTTGTGCTTATTGTGATAAAACTGGTTATCATTCTCGTACAGTTATTGCTGAGATTTTAGAAATTAATGATCAAGTGAGAGATATGATTTTACAAAATGAAAGTTTTAGCGAAAATAATGTTAAAACTACCCAATCATTTATTACCATGGAGCAAGATGGTTTCATAAAGGCTTTGCAAGGATTAACAACCGTAGAAGAGGTTATGAGGGTTATTCAGTCAGATTAAATATATGATTTTCCGCTATGAGGCGCTAGACAATCAAGGCGCTAAGACAACGGGGTTGGTTGAGGCTGATGATAGCCAAGAGGCCAATTCTTTGTTGCAAGATAATGGTTTAACCTTGGTGAGTTTAGAGGTAGCTCATATTAGAAAAGGATTGAGCTTTGCTTTTTTGAAACGTGTATCTCCTAAGGATGTTGTTATTTTTGCTCGGCAATTTTCTATCATGATTGGTGCTGGACTACCAATGGTGCAAGCTCTGCGCATTTTAGTTAATCAGACTGAAAATGTTAATTTTAAGAAAGTTATTGGGGAAATTGGTGATGAAGTGGAGGGTGGAGCATCTCTATCAGATAGTTTAGCTAAAAGACCTAAAATATTCTCTAATTTTTTTGTTAGTGTAGTAAAATCTGGCGAGCGTTCCGGTAAACTAGATGAGGTGTTGGATTATTTAGCTGATGAAATTGGCAGGGATTATGATATGATGTCTAAAATTAAAGGCTCAATGATTTATCCTACAGTAGTAATTGTTGGTATGGTAATTATTGGTGTGGTAATGATGGTTTTTGTTTTACCTAAGTTAATGGATATTTTAGTAGAGACTGGCACAACTTTACCATTATCTACAAGAATATTAATGGGTATTTCTAATTTTATAACCCATTATTGGTGGGTAGTAGCACTAGTAATAACGGGATTGGTTCTGGGGATAAAAGCTATTTTAAATACTACATCTGGTCGTTATGCCTGGGACTCTTTAACCCTTCATTTGCCGGTATTTGGTAAATTATTTCAAAAAATTTTGCTAGTTCGTTTTTGCCGTTCAATGAATACTTTATTACTAGGTGGGGTAAGTATTGAAAATAGTTTAGCTATTGCTGGTGATGTAGTAACCAACAAGGTTTACCAAAAATTAGTGCAGCAGACTATTAAAGAAGTAGAAGACGGTAATTCTATTTCTACTATCTTTTTAGAGAGTCCACTGGTACCTAAAATGGTATCTCACATGATGCAGGTAGGTGAAAATACTGGTAAGCTGGATGTAGTTTTTACCAAAATTGCTGAGTTCTATGGACGGGAAATAGATAATACCCTAGCCAATCTAATGAGTTTAATGGAACCGCTTATCATGATTATTCTTGGTGTTGGCGTTGGAGTAATGGTAGCTGCTGTTATTTTGCCAATGTATACCATGGTTGGTAATTTTTAAGTTAGCTAAAATCGGGGAACTTTGTTTAGATAGCGGTTGAGTTTTTGTTGTTAATAGGGGGATAGACTAGCGACAGTTACTGGGGGTCTAGGCAATAATTTTTTTTTATTGTATAATAATATACAGCAAATTTTCTTTTAATAATTTTGTCTATTAAATTAATTTTATGAAAAAAGGTTTTACCTTAGTTGAGCTCTTAGTAGTTATTGCCATCATTGGCATTCTTTCTACTTTGTCAGTGGTGTCTTTAAATAGCGCTAGAGCCAAATCCCGTGATGCTCGTCGCCTTTCGGATATTAAGCAAATCAGGACAGCGCTAGATATGTATTATGATTCTAGCTCTACATATCCGGCGTCTTGTACTACTACGTTGGGGACTGGCAATTGTGCCTGTCTTACCTCTGTAGGCTGGACTAACACTAGCACTACTAATTGTACTGGCACTATTTTTATGCAGAAGGTACCAAGTGATCCACTATCTTCGGCATCGTATACCTATACAAGTACAAGTTCAGGACAAAGCTATGAAATCGTCTATAAGTTAGAGGCTAATTCAGCTAGCTCTACGGCCACCCCCAGTAGCATGGGTAACTAGTGGTGCATACAATGTTTTTAGTTAATAAAAATAACTTATTTGTTTTATGAAAAAAGGTTTTACCTTAGTTGAGCTCTTAGTAGTTATTGCCATCATTGGCATTCTTTCTACTTTGTCAGTGGTGTCTTTAAATAGCGCTAGAGCCAAATCCCGTGATGCTCGTCGCCTTTCGGATATTAAGCAAATCAGGACAGCGCTAGATATGTATTATGATGCCAGCTCTACATATCCGACGACTTCTTGTACTAGTACTCCGTTGGGGACTGGCAATTGTGCCTGTCTTACCTCTGTAGGCTGGACTAACACTAGCACTACTAATTGTACTGGCACTATTTTTATGCAGAAGGTACCAAGTGATCCACTATCTTCGGGAACGTATGTCTATACTAGTTCAGGACAAAGCTATGAAATCGTCTATAAGTTAGAGGCTAATTCAGGTAATTCTACGGCCACTCCCAGTAGCATGGGTAACTAGTGGTGCATACAATGTTTTAGTTAATAAAAATAACCCGTTCTGCTTTATGAAAAAAGGTTTTACCTTAGTTGAGCTCTTAGTAGTTATTGCTATCATTGGCATTCTTTCTACTTTGTCAGTGGTGTCTTTAAATAGCGCTAGAGCCAAAGCCCGTGATGCTCGTCGTCTTTCTGATATTAAGCAAATCAGGACAGCGTTAGAGATGTATTTTGATAGCAATATGTCTTATCCGGATGGAACTACTACTACTACTACACTTGGTGTTAATACTACGGCGTGTTTAACTAGTGCAGGTTGGGTCAGCACTAGTAGTTGTACTGGTATTATCTATATGCAGAAGGTACCAAGTGATCCCCAGCCTACTAGAAGTTATCAATATAGTAAGGTAGATGCTACTCATTATAGGATAGCTTATTATTTAGAGGGTAGTTCAGCTACTAAGACAGCTACTGAATCTAGCATGGATTAAAAATAATAATGAGAAAGTGTGGTTTAAAATAGAAGCCAGTTGGTGGCTTCTATTTTTGTTATTAATATTAGTTGCCCCCATAATTGATTATTGCTATAATAGTAGGAGTTATCACTTATGGGATCATTAATTCTTGGTATAATTTTTAGTTTTTTATTGGGTTCAGCTTTGGGTAGTTTTGTCCATTGTTGGGCCCATCGTTTATATAGTGGGGAAGGTTTGCGTCGTCCTTCTTATTGTCCACAATGTGGTAAGCGTTTAGCGTGGTACGATAATATTCCTATTTTTAGTTATCTAAGACTTAAGGGACGATGTTCGTCGTGTCATAAGAAAATACCTAGAGATTATTTCTGGAGTGAATTTCTAGGTGGTAGCTTATTGGCTATTGCTTTTCTTGCTGCCTGGCAGAAAGTAGGGGGAGAAGAAGGCATATGGATAGCTATGCATACAGTACAGGGGTGGTTAGTAGTTCTTCAGGCTATAATTGGTTTAGTTCTTTTAATGTTGGTATTTTGGACTGACTATTGGTGGCTATCTATATTTACTCGGCCCTTGTGGATTGGTGGGCTGGTAATGATTTTTGTAAAATGGCTAGCTGGTGGGTCGCTGGTAAATATGGTAGTTGGTGGACTTTTTGGCAGTCTATTTTTTGCTCTTCAATTTTGGGCTTCTAAGGGGCAATGGATTGGTGAGGGAGACATTTATCTCGGTTTATTTTTGGGCATTTGGCTGGGTTGGCCGTTAATTGTTCCTGCTATTTTTGGCGCCTATATTTTAGGGGCGATAGTTGGTTTATCATTAATTATAATAGGACAGAAAAAATGGACTTCTAAGTTACCATTGGGAGTATTTTTGGTTCCTAGTAGTTGGGTATTTTTTCTGTGGGGTCAACAATGGTGGCAGTCCTATCTTCATTTATTAGGTTGGTAAGAGAAATAAATGAAAATTTTTAAATGTATTAAAATTATTGGGCTTATTATTTGGGGAGCCAATTTATTATTGGGCTCAACTTTGATAGCTTCAGCTGGAGAGGGAGACAATTTATTTGGTTGGGCCTGGAATTCAGAAGCGGGATGGATTAGTTTTAATAATTGTGTTTATGGTGGTGGTTGTAGTGGTTATAGCTATGGAGTTAATCTCAATGAGGGGAGTTATGCTTTATCTGGTTATGCTTGGAGTTCTAATGTTGGCTGGATTAGCTTTAATGATTCAGGTATACCCGGGTATAGCTATCCGGAGGGTGGTAATCCTGAGCATGGAGCTCAGCTCGATCCTGTCACAAGACGTTTTAGTGGCTGGGCGCAAATTTTATCTTTAGGGTCTGATGGCTGGGTTAAATTAGCTAAAGACAGCCATGATTCGGGGCCAGATTATTATGTAGAGCTATTACCAGATGGAAAATTAGCTGGTTGGGCCTGGAATAATATGATTGGCTGGATATCTTTTAATTCAGCTGATTGGTCTGGCAACACAGTTACTTATTATGTTACCGGTCAAGCGCCTTTTGTGCCAACGGCAGTGACGGTCAGCCCTGATGCTTTATCTGGTTGTAACACCCTAAACATTAATTGGCAAAGCAGTTTATATGCTGAGAGTTATGGGGTTTATCGTAGCGGTATTGCCTCATTTACTCCAACTACTAGTAATTTAATAGGTACTACCACGAATACCAATTTTATTAATACTGATCTAGCTTTAAATACTACCTATTATTATCGTATTGGAGCTAGCAATTTTTTTGGCACAGTCTATACATCCACTAGCACTCCTGGACATACCAGAGCTATTTGTGGTGTTCAGACTATTAGTGGAGAAGGTGATTGTCTAAGCGGTAATCCTTCAATTATTGAATTACGATGGCGGGAGCCAATTATAGCTTCAGGCACTACTATTGTCTATTATACAGTTGAACGTTGCCACGTGACCGAGACTGAGGATTGCCTAAGAGTTCTTGATTCACCATTTACTGATGTGGCCACTAGCAGTGATTGTTATCACGTTGTTCCTACTAGTTTTGATAACCCACCAGTGCATGGTGTTAGCTCCACCCCCCATTGTGTGGGCAATAATTGTCATTGCTGGGAAACTTTTATAGGGGAAGATGTAGCCAAGCAGTATGTTTATAAAATTACAGCTATTGATAATTATAGTCAACCCGGCGATGAGACTAATCCGACTGCTTTGATTCAGATTTTTCCTTGTTCACGGGAAAAAAGTTGGCAGTGGGAGGAGCATAATCCGGCTACCTCTAGTAAATAATATGCAAGTAATGAGAAAAAAATACCAAAGTGCCTCAGCTTTTACTTTATTAGAGTTATTAGTAGTTCTTAGCATTTTTGTCATTATTGCTTCGCTTAGCATAGCTAATTATCGGGGAAGTAATCGAGAGTCGCAATTAAAGATGGCCACCCAGGAACTAGTTGCTAATATAAAGTTGGCTCAAAGTTATGCTTTAGGTTCTAAAGAGTTTGTTAGCAGAACCGATCCTAGGTCTGGGCAAGTACCTAGTGGTGGTTGGGGGGTGCATTTTTCAGTTTATAACCCCGGGGAATATGAAATCGTAGCCGATTTTGATGGCAATCATGTTTGGGACAGTCAGAGAGATGGGCTGTTTAAGGAAGTTGAGTTACCAGAAAAGATTAGTATTACTAAGCTTATTTATCGTTCATCGACAGTAAGCAATTTAGATATTTTTTTTGAACCACCCGACCCTCAGACTTTTCTAAATCAAGACAAAGAGGGTAATGCAACCATCGTACTTTATGACGACTTATTGGCAACCACCAGCGAGGTTACGGTTAACTTTTTTGGTTTAGTAGAGATAACTAAATAAAAATACATGAGGAAGCAGCAACACCCCACAATCCCAGCTTTTTCTTTAGTGGAGTTATTAGTGGCTATAGCTATTATTGGCATTGGTTTGCTGGGCATAGCCTCTCTAGCTACTCAAAATATTCGTGTTCAATATTTTAATCGCAATAGTTTAATCTCAGCACAATTGGCCCAGGAGGGCCTAGAACTAGCTCGTAATTTGCGCGATAATGATTGGAAGTCATCAAGTCCTATTACCTCTAGCTCTTCTTTGGCCGGCCTTTACGGTGATTTGTTTACCATTGATTATTTGGGTAATATTACTGAATACTCTCAACCTGAAGATGTTCCTTTTTTAAGTATTGATAGCAATGGTTTTTATAGTTATGCACCAGGAGCATTGACTCACTTTCAAAGATATTTAACTACTGAATGTCAAGATAATTATTGTTTATTAACTTGCATAGTTACTTGGCAGGCCCAAGGTCAATCAGTAAACTATGAGGTAAGTGATTATTTATATGCCTGGCAGTAAATATAAAAAATTAGGTTTTACCTTAATAGAGGCCATGGTCTCAGTAGCTATTTTTGCTATTTTAATGACCAGCGCTATTGATATTTTTTTATCCATTATTAAGTCACAACGCAATACTTTGTCTTCTAAAAATGCTCAAGAGGCTGTTAATTATGCCCTAGAAATTATGTCTAAAGAACTGCGGATGGCTAAGGTTGATGATGGTTATTGTGGCGCACCTCAGGAAGTGTATGCTATATTTGATGAAAATGGTCAGCCAGCTACACCAAGCGGACCTACAATTAAATTTCGTAACTATGAAGGTGAATGTGTGGTTTATAGATTAGATAACTCAGCTGGCCGGTTAGTTATCATTCGTAATGGCCGGCAGGCATATATGACTCCAGCCGATATTACTATCAGTGACTTAAGTTTCTATTTACAACATCATGATATAACCATTGGTCAACCCCAGGTTACTGTCCGTTTTATTGTAAGTTATTTTAATACTGAGGCGGGTCAACAAATTATGCAGGTTCAGACTTCTATATCTTCAAGGTCTTATGAAAATTATGAATTCGGTGGATAGACAATTTTTATTTCATAAATTTTTATCCAGGCACTCTGGACAGATTATGATTGTTACTTTTTTACTTATTACTGGTGCTTTTATTGTTGCCTTGTCAGTTGCTACTTTGGTAATGATGGCTATTAATATTAGTCGTACTCAAAGTGATTCAGTGCGTGCCTATTTTGCTGCTGATAGCGGAATTGAGAGAGCTTTGGCTTTTGATAAATTAGGAGGTGGTATTGATCGTCAAAACTGTGGACCAGGTGGAAAACATTATTTATGTTGTGATGAGCCGGGTGAATGTTTATTTTTTGATCAGCTAGTTAAGGGTCATGAAGAAGATGGCAAAGTATCTGGTTGTTTTGATTGCGACTTTGTAGAGCCTGAGGAACTTATTTCTGGTGGTGGGCAATCTTACGAAATTATTTATCAAGGAACTAATTTAGATTCTAGTCAGTTAAACCTAGAAAGTATAGGGACTTCTAATGGAGTAAGGCGGGCTATTGAATTAACAATTTATCGGACCATTGGCTGTAGACCACAATGTCAAGACGAAGAGACGGGTGAGATGTATGGATGTGGCTATAATGGTTGTAATGGTTTTTGTGGGTACTGTGAAGAAGGACAAGTTTGTCAAAATCATTTTTGCGTCTATGAATAAAGATTTATCTTTAATTAAACAAAGAATTGAAAAATTACGTGCCGAGATTGAGGAGGCACGTTATGCCTATCATGTTTTAGATAAAAATCTAATTGATGAAGGTGCATTAGATAGTCTAAAAAATGAATTATTCCAATTAGAACAGGCTTATCCACAGTTTATTACTCCCGATTCACCAACTCAGCGGGTGGGTGGTAAGGCTCTAGATAAATTTGCTAAGGTGGTTCATGACTATCCTATGATTTCCCTTTATGATGCTTTTTCTGAAGAAGATATGTTGGCCTGGGAGGAACGGAATAGGGCGTTCTTTGGGGGGACACTCCCAGATGATTATTATGTGGAGCTTAAATTTGACGGTTTGGCTATTAGTTTGAGGTTTGAATCAGGACTTTTAGTCCAAGGGGCTACACGGGGTGATGGGCAAGTCGGTGAAGATGTAACTGCTAATATTAGGACAATTACTAGCATTCCTTTACGTTTACGCCGGCCAAGTGAAGAGGCACTTTCTTTAATTGGTTTTAGCTTGACCGATATTAAAGAACTTTATAATTTTATTGACCATAAAGTTGTTGAAATTAGAGGAGAGGCAATAATTACGAAAAAAAGTTTGGCCGAGATTAATCGTCGGTATGCGCAAGCTGGACGTCCACTCTTGGCTAATGCGCGCAATGCTGTAGCTGGTTCCATTCGTCAACTTGACCCTAAAGTTACAGCTGAGCGAAAATTAGATTTTTATACCTATGATATATGGTTGCCCGGCCTTAAGCGGGGAGAGCTAGTTAGGTGGCGACATCAAGCTGATCAGTTAGTTAGGTTGTTGGGATTTAAAACAGCTCAACATAATAAATTATGCCATGGCCTTTCAGAGGTTTTTGCTTACTATCGTCAGATCGAAAAAATTAGAGAATCCTTGCCCTTTGAGGTAGATGGTATTGTGGTTAAATATGATGATTTAAAATTATGGGACGTTTTGGGGGTAGTTGGTAAGGCACCACGGTATATGATGGCTTATAAATTTAGTGCTAAGCAGGCGACTACTAGGTTACTAGATGTGCGGTGGCAGGTGGGACGGACCGGGGTATTAACACCGACGGCTATCTTAAAACCAGTGAAAGTCGGCGGTGTTACTATTTCTCGCGCTACTTTACATAATTTTGACGAAATAAATCGTTTATCTCTAAAGATTGGTGATACTATTATTGTTGAGCGAGCCGGTGATGTTATTCCTAAAATTGTTGGAGTTTTACCTAAACTACGTACTGGTGATGAGCGGTCTATTGAACCTCCTAAATATTGTCCCTTTTGTGGTAGCGTTGTTCAAAGGGTAGCTGGGGAGGTAGCCTATCGGTGTCCTAATTCTGATTGTTATGCTGTTACTCTGCGGCGCTTACGACATTGGGCTAGTCAGGAAGCTGCCGGTTGGGATGGTTTTGGACCAAAGATTATTGAGCAGCTGTTAGATAATGGCCTAATTAAAGATATTGTTGATTTTTATGACTTAACAGTTGATCAGCTAAAAATTTTACCAGGCTTGGGAGATAAATCAGCTAATAATTTGATATCAATTATTAACCGAAAAAAGATTTTACCTTTAAATAGACTTATTTACGGTCTTGGTATTCGGCAGGTTGGCCAAGAGACGGCGACGACGATAGCTAATTTTTTGTCTACTCGTCTGCCCAATTTATCTCATAATGTATCGCCCGAGGAAATATTTACCGTTGGCCGGGCAGTTACCCTTGAAGAGTGGCAAAGTTTACCAGACGTTGGGCCTAAGGTGGCTGAAGCTTTATTTAGTTGGTTTCATGATGATCATAATTATGATTTAATGCACCGCCTGAGTATGCGCGGGGTAGCTGCTAATTGGGAGAATAAAGTAGGCGTTCAGTCTCTTAGTGGTAAGACTTTTGTTTTGACTGGTCGGCTTACTAGTTTGACACGGGCTCAGGCCGAAGCTAGAATAAAGCAGGCTGGTGGTCGGGTAAGCAGTCAGGTTAGCCGTCAAATTGATTATGTAGTGGCTGGTGAGGACCCGGGCAGTAAATTAACCAAGGCCCAGAATCTGGGTGTCAAAATTATTAATGAAGCTGAATTTTTGGCTTTATTAGCCTAATTTATGGATAAAGACATTATACAAAAGTTAGCCCAACTGGCTAGATTAAAAGTTGATAATAATGAAGTAAAAATTTATGGCCGTCAGTTGTCGGCAGTTTTGCATCACCTCAATAGTTTAGAACAAGCTATGAGCTTAATTAGTAAATATGGCGGTAGAGATCGCGTAGGTAAGGAACATAATGATGATATTAATTTTTCTTTAGCTGACGATGAAGTAAAAAATTGGCCCAAGGACGAGGTAGCTGTAAGTCTCAAGGCAGCATCTCGAAATGAGGATGGGTTTATTATCGTTCCCGTAATAAAATCATAGGCTGTTATGGATTTACATAATTTAACATTAGTTCAGGTTAGGGGCTTATTAGATAATCAACAAATAACCAGTCGGCAACTTACTGACTATTATTTAAAGCGTTTAGAAAAGTATGATTCATATATTCACTCCTGTCTTTTTATAGATTATGCTGAAGCTCGCCGAGTAGCAGATTTAGCTGACGAGCGGTTAGCACGGGGAGAGAGGGGAGGGGTATTGGGTATACCTTATATAGTGAAGGATAATATTTTAACTAAGGGTTTAAAAACCACGGCTGGTTCTAAAATGTTAGCCGATTATGTAGCTCCTTATGATGCTACAGTCATTAGTCGATTAAAGCAAGCCGGGGCAGTTTTAGTGGCTAAAGCCAATTTAGATGAATTTGCCCTGGGGTCTTCTACGGAAAATAGTGCCTTTGGACCTACCCATAACCCATATAATTTATCTATGGTGCCGGGGGGCTCTTCTGGCGGTTCAGCTGCAGCTCTGGCTGCTGATTTTTGTACTTTTGCCCTAGGTAGTGATACTGGTGGATCAGTGCGGCATCCGGCTTCTTTATGCGGCGTAGTTGGTTATAGGCCAAGCTATGGTGCCATCTCGCGCCATGGTTTAGTTGCTATGGCTAGTTCCCTTGATGCTATTGGTATTTTGGCTCATTCCGCCACCGATGTTGCTACTATTATGGGAGTAATTGCTGGTCCAGACAAATATGATGCTACTGCTTCATTAGTTTTAGAAGCACCTACGAGAGTTAGCCAAACAATAAATTGGACAAATATTAAAATTGGCTGGCCGGCTGAATATTTTGGTCCTGGCCTTGATAGCGAAGTAGCCGATAGTTTAAGCCAGATAAAAAATCTCTTATTAGATAAAGGAGCAACTATTTTACCTGTTAATTTACCCCTTACTTCATATGGAGTGTCGGCTTATACGGTAATTAATATGGCTGAAGTAAGTTCCAATTTGGCACGTTTTGATGGATTACGGTATGGCCACCAGACAGGAGGTAGTAATTTATTGGAAACTTATTTAAATAATCGAGGCAATGGATTTGGAGCAGAAGCTAAACGTCGCATTATGTTAGGTACTTATTTTTTAAGTGCTGGAGAAGGGGGGTCGTATTATAAAAAGGCGCAAATTGTCAGAGCGATGATTAGTCGAGAATTCAAGGAAATCTTTACTCAAGTGGATTATCTTTTTACTCCTACCACACCTACGGCTGCTTTTCCTCTGGGTGCCAAAGTAAATGACCCCTTAAGTCTTTATTTAGAAGATAGCCTCCTTACTCCTGCCTCTTTAGCTCACTTGCCAGCAGTTTCTATACCCATTGGGTGGACTTCAGCCAATTTACCAATCGGTGGGCAGATTATTGGAAAAAGACGAGATGACTATAAGGTGTTGACTTTAGCTCAGGCCATTCAAGATATAATAGATTTGCCCAGTCAATCATTAACATGGGAAACAAACTAATTAGATAACAATCTAAATTATATTTATGACAAAAAAAGTAACACGTCGTCATTTTACTGACCAATTTCTTTGGACGGTTATAGTGGTAGTTTTATTAGCTTTTATTGCACTTTGGATTTACCAAAAAACTATGAAGCCAGGCACATCTAAACCTACATCAACCGAGAATCAGGCTATGGTGGCCGACAACTTGAAGACAGCTAATCAAGAAGCCCTAGAGAATATTGATTTAACTTTATCTGAAGTTCCGCCTCTTACTTCCACTGATCATTTATTGGGTCCGATAGAAGCTCCGGCCCAGTTAATTATCTATACTGATTTTAGTGATCCACTAGCTGCTCAGTTTGTGCCGATTATTAAAGAGCTCAAAAGTAAATTTAATGATGATTTAGTGGTGGCCTGGCGTCAACATCCATTGACTAATAATCCTTTAGCTAACGAAGCCGCGGTAGCTATTGAATGTGCAGCGAAGCAGGGTAAATTTTTTGACTATGCAGAGAGGATTGCTACTATTTCGGCTCAAGAACAAATTTTACCAGAGTGGTCAGCATTAGCCAGCGAACTTAACCTTAAAGTCGATGATTTTAATAATTGTTTGACGAAGCCAGAGGTTCAGGCTACAATTGATCATTGGTCAGCTGAGGCGGAGGCACTAGGTGCTATTGGAGTACCAACTAGTTTCTTAAATAAAAAGTTGTTAACCGGAGTTTACCCTCTAGAGGATTTCACCGCGAGTGATGGTCAAGTAAAAAGCGGATTAGTAGCCTTAGTCCAAGAAGCCATCAAGGCTAATCAGGGGGTGGTGCAGTAGGGTGTTACAAGGAGGGAGAAGGAAGGATCGCATAGTGGTCGAGTGCGCTCGCTTGGAAAGCGAGTAGGCTGTCACAGGCCTCCGGGGTTCGAATCCCCGTCCTTCCGCCAGCATTGTCTAAGTACTAATTAAAAGTATTCATTCCTCTCTATATCTATAAGGTGGGTATGTTATCTTGCTAAGTACCTATGGTACTCTAAAAGTGTTTCATCTATTTAAAAACCCACTTAATAATTTAAGTGGGTTGCAATGTCTTTATTAGTCTTCGTTTTTTTCCTCTATGGGTTCATCTTCTTCTACACCAGTTTCAATGTCCTCAATAGTTTGGTAGTTGATGTCATAATTGATGTTTATTATTTTTTGGACAATGGGTCGAAGGAGAGGACCGTCATTTTTCTGAAAATCTCCTGCCTTTTTCTCTCCTCCTTCGGGCACAACGATGGTTGAAAGGACGAGAGGGCAGACACCTAGCAAGTAGAGGCCAGCGATGATTTCTTTTGGCGCTACTATGGCTAAGTTATCGTAACTCCCGGCATAATAACGGCCTAAAACATCTTCTAGACCCTCAAAACGTTGATTATCCAGGGTAATCAGGCAATCCTCGCCGTATTCTTGTTGAATTTTTTTAATCTGTCCATAGGCGGGATAATGCCTAGAAATAATTAGAATGTGCTTTCTGTCGGCTTGTTTCATTTTTCTTCCTCCTTATTGTAAAGAACTTTATTATTTTTTATCGTGATTAGAGAAAAATGTCAATATTTAGCGGAAGGAAATAACCTTGTAATTTTAAAAAATTTAGGCTAATCTATAAATAAATAATAATAATTTTATGTCTAGACGAAAATTATCCGAAGAGCAAATTATTAGTGGTGAGAGTCAAAAATTAGCATTTTTAGTGGATAGTTTAAATATTTCACAAGCGGCTAAGGATTTGCTAATGGAAATTATTTCTATGATGGAACCGAAAGATATAACTCAATTTGCAGCCGTTTTAGAAGAAAAATTAGCTTCAGAGCAGACAGCTATATTGGAAATAGAGCTACAGAATAAATTGGAGGCTTTGGCAATTAAATATATGGCCCAAGAGGAGGCCATTAATCATAAGAGTATAGTTGAAATTAAGAAATTAATTGAGGAACAGAAGCTACGCAATTTGCGTCAAACCATTAAGTAATTTTTATGAAACCTAAAGTAATTTTTATGAAACCTAGGCCCCCTAGGGAATCCGAACCTAATATAGCCGATAATTGCCGCGAAGACAAAGATTCACCTGAAGTTTATGGTGACCAGTTATTAGATGAAAGTGAGACAGAAGGGCCAGGTTTGCTAAAGGAAGAGGTGGAAGAGTCGCCCGATGAGGCTTCTCTAGAAGAAGTTACTGAGATGATAGCTAAAGAGATTCCCGAAGGACCGGATAAGGTAACAAGGGCCAAGATAATTGGTGCTGCGGCTTATAAAACTATTGCTTCAATTGTTGGCGTTAAGGCCATTACTGATTGGTTAGGGGCTGGATTGGGCTCATTAGGTTTGAAGATTGGCCAGCGAACTGATGTTTATAAATATTTTGAGCAAAAGAAGGTAACGGCTCAAGACCGCGCTAAGATTGATGATGTCTTGGAAAAATTAATGGAGGCGGCCGTGGTGCATTATGATTTTAAGCAGGTAGTGTACCAAGATCCGAAATACGTTGAATTAGTTAGCGAAATGGATCAATTGTTAAAAGATTATACCCAAGAAGAAGATGCTGAAGCCAAAGAGATTTTAGCGGAAAAGATTAAACAGAAGCAGGCTGAGAAAAAGGCCATAGCTCAACAATATGAGCAACTGCCAAATCAGGCTGAGAATAGTGCAGAGCTTAAGAATTTGGCCATGGAATATAATAAATTGATTGATAATGCTCGGTCAGCTGCTTATTATGATTTATCGGCTGATAAACGTAAGGCTATTGATGCCAATTGGGATAACCTTTCAGAAGCAGAACGCGATCTTTATACTTTGCCCAATTCTGATAAACGGACGATGAAAATAAGGTTGGGGCAGATTCTATTGGGTAATTTAGATGCAAATGACAATCTAAAGAAACGTAAGGCTGAAGATAGTCAGACTATTTTGCGCGATTATGTCCGTGGTAAAGTTGAGGCCACTGGTTTAATTAAAGATGGCCTAAACACAGCTTTTACCCTTACTGGGGCTGGAGTTTTTCGAGGTTTAGCTTATGCAACTATGGCTATGGTGGAACGCGGTAAATCTAAAAATCGTGAATTTAGAAAAGAGTATTCTTGGAATCAGATCGGTGAAAAAATTTCAGCAGATAGGCGTCTTTTCGATTTATTTATTAGCACCATGAAAGAAACCTACTATGGGTTAAGTGGCCGGAAATTTATTCAAAAATATATTATTGGTCCAGATGGTAAATTACAACGCGTTTCTGACAGGATTAAATTACGGGGTTTGCAAGCTACGGCTATTAGGGCTCAATCTGTGGGTGAGATTATCCGTTTGTTTGGTATTGGCAGCCAGACCATGGCCGCAGTTATTACTGACGGGATGAGTCTAGAGAGGTCGCTAGAGATTATTGCCGATACCTTTAAGGGTAATGTTTTTCAGAATATGGCTAACAATTGGTATCAAAATTTTCGCATTGACCAACGTATAGCTAAATCATTTAAGGCTTTACAGAATCAGCCCAGTCAAGGTACTAGTAAAGAGACAGAAGAGGTTACAACAGCAGTCCAGGCAGCTCAAGAAAAGCCAGCTTCTTCTGATAATGATATTAATTTAAAAAAGTTAGAGGAGTTAGATACTAATAAAATTAGCTGGTTAGCTGCTAAGGGTCGTCCAGTTAAAGCAGGTAGCTCAGTATCTGAGACTCTTGGTCGGTCAGTCAGTAATCAGGAGAGTATGTTGCTTGTTAGTTTTAACCGACAAGGTGAGCCCATTATTTATGATGGCTATGACCCCAATATTATTGCTCCGGGAGCCAAAGTAGTGGATTATGGTGGCCGCTTGGTAGCTATTGACACCGATGCTACTCATCTTCATTTTTATGACCAACATTATTGGAATGATTTTTTACCTAAACCAATTGAGATAAAAAGGGGACCTATTGATGATCAGCATTTATTGGATGCTTTACTTAATAAGCAACCTCAAACTACCGGGACAACTCCAGATTCTACGGCCATCAATAATGTAGTAGCTGGTAGTGATAGCCTTGGTAAGTATTCTGATCATCCCTACTTTAACCTAACCACTAAGGGTAAAATTGATTATTCTGATTTAGTACGTGGTGATAATAATGTTTACCATCAGTTTGTTACCTTTAATCGTCCGGGTGGTGTTTTTGATAATACTACTCATTCTAATCAGGACTTACTTAGTGATATTGACCGTATATATAATAATCAAGATTTATCAGTTGGTGATAGAATTAAAATCTTAGAATCCATTAAGCAGGAAATTACTGATCCTAACTTAGTAAATCAGGTTAGCGACCCTGGGACTCGAGAACTTTTAGCTGGGACATATCATCGTTATGCTGATGTTATTGATCATCAGATTGCATTATTACAACATCCAGATGGTCAGCCGGTTCCCCAGGAGTGGCGGGATGGTATAGAAGGATTTACGCGGTGGCGTGATTCTAACCAATCACAGGGTAGTCAGTCTGAAGACTTGGTTAATTATAATGTTGCGAATTCTGTTGATGTTGCAGTCAATGCTCAGACAATTCTTACTAATCCAAAGTCTAGTTTTACGGATATAAAAACAGCTCTTCTAACAATTTTGCCGGAGGACCATGATAAAGTTAAGATTGGTGAACTAAATATAGTGCGGCATGGCGACCGATTTTATATTAATGACCATTTATTAAATAAGCATAGTTATCATGACCTTCTCTTCAAACCTAGTGAGTTATTAAATAAGGCGGTAACTAGTCCGAAATCTGTTGAAGAACTTCATACTACTCTATCTGCTGAAAATGCTTTTAGCAATTTAGATGCTTCTATTAAAGCTGGTAATGATTTTTTGAATCCGGCCATACCATTTGTTGATAAGATTAATGGTTTAAAGGCGGTTATACCTGAAAATTCCAGAATGGAATTTAATGATATAATTTTTCTACGGGCTAATGATCAGATCTATATTAAATTAACTGGCGATAAAGTACTGCCCTTATCGTCTCCTGAGGTTGTGGAGCGCTATCTTCAGGATCGGAAAGAAGCTTTATCCCAGGCTCTTAATGAGCTTGAAAAATAGGTTAAGTTGTTGTATATTGCTTACACGCCCCTATAGTTTAATGGATAAAACATAAGCTTCCGGAGCTTGCGATGGGGGTTCGATTCCCTCTAGGGGCGCTTATGAAAATTAGACTCCTGACTAATAATTTACCGATGACTATTCCGCAATTAATGCGGCAGGCTGGTTATACTTATCTGCCTGGTCGTGGCAGTGACGATAGTTATATTAGAGTTCTTGGCCGTTCGCCTTATCCTAGATTTCATGCCTATGTTCAAGAAGAAAATGGCCAGCTGATAATTAATTTACATTTAGATCAAAAACGGCCGGGCTACGGCGTGTCGGCTCGTCATAACGGGGAATATGATGGACCGGTAGTGGAAGCCGAAGCGCGGCGTTTAAGTCAATTTATTTCCCATGACTAATCCCAGTGATGACATTAAAGCCCGGTTAAATATTGTGGAGGTAATTGGTGAATATATTAGGCTCCAGCCAGCGGGGAGCAATTTTAAGGCCAAATGTCCATTTCATCAGGAAAAGACTCCTTCTTTGATGGTCTCGCCGGATAAGCAAATTTGGCATTGTTTTGGCTGTGGCCGAGGCGGAGATATTTTTGCTTTTGTTATGGAAATGGAGGGTCTAAGTTTTCCCGAAGCTCTAAGGTTACTAGCTCCTAAGGCGGGGATAGAATTAAAGAATTATCAAGGGCAAGATAATTCACGGCGTAATCGGCTGTTGGATCTTTTAGGGGCAGCCACGACTTTTTATCATAAGCAGTTATTAGCCAATAATCCTTTAGCTCGATCAGCTTACCACTATTTAACGGTGGAGCGGGGTCTATCGCCGGACATTATTAATGAATGGCAGTTGGGTTGGGCTCCTAATGACTGGCAGACTCTTAGCGAGGCCATGAAACGTTTAGGTTATACAGATAACGAAATGCTATTGGCTGGTCTGATTAATCAGGCGCCTGAAGGTCAGCGTTTTTATGACCGTTTTCGGGGGCGTCTTATGTTTCCTTGGCATGATGTCAGTGGCAATATTATTGGGTTTTCTGCTCGTCTTTTGCCTCAGTTAGATGATGGTCAAACTGGTAAATATATTAATAGTCCGCAGACCATGCTTTATGACAAAAGCCGTCATCTTTTTGGTTTATGGTTTGCCAAGGGAGCGATTAAAGAAGCGCAGGAGGTAGTTATTGTGGAGGGCCAAATGGATTGTCTAACAGCTCATCAATATAATTTTAAAAATGTAGTGGCCACTTCGGGCACAGCGTTAACTGAAGAGCATTTAAAATTATTAAAACGTTATACCAGTAATATAGTATTGGCTTTTGATATGGATCAAGCCGGTTTGCTGGCGGCGGACAGGGCTATTGCTTTAGGCAGCCAGGCTAATCTCAATATTAAAGTGCTTCATTTACCAGACGGCAAAGACCCGGATGAATTTATCCGTCGCCATACTAGTGCCTGGGCAGAGGTTGTTAAACAAGCTCGACCCATTATGGATTATTATTATGAACTTTTACAGCCTCAGCTTAAAAGTGATAAGGTTGAAGAGCGTAAAATGGCGACTATCCGTTTTTTAAAGATGATTAGTCAGTTATCTACGGTGGTGGAGCGTGATTATTGGTTAAAAGAACTGGGTAAAACTTTAAATTTAGAAGTGCCATTTCTCTATGAAGAGCTAGCTAAGTTAGAGAAGTCTCAGAAGGTTTCAGCTAATAATGTTCCACTGAGGCCAGCACCGCAGACCAAGCCGGTTGATTTACTTCTAGCTTGGCTCATTAAGTTTCCCAATGTGCTTGAGAGCTTAGGTGAAGAGCTGGAGCCTGAATTTTTGAGTGACCCGCGGGCGAATCAGTTTTACAAAAATCTAATTGTTTATTATAATAAAAACCGACAAATTGACGGCCAGACAGTAGACTATCATGAATTTATGGATTGGCTTAAGGCCAATAATGGAGCCATAACTAAAGAAATTACCAGTTATATTGATGGTCTTTTTCTTTTAGTAGATAAAGATTTATCTGAAGCCACCTTAGAAGAATCATTGGGGGAGATAGCCAGGCTAACTAAAGTTATTAAACGGGAATTTTGGCACAAGCAGTTGGCCGCTATCAGCCGTAAGATTGGCGATTTAGAAAAAGACCAGGGATTAAGTGAACAGAAGAAAGATTTAGAGATTAATATTCTCTTAGGCGAGGCCGAAGATTTAAGTCAAAAATTAAGAGCTATAGACAATTAACATGAGCGCTAAGAAACCAGTATCAACAACTTCTTCTAATTTGAAAGACATTATTAAAAATCAGACAGCTGATTTTACGCCGTCTAGTTTAAAGGTGTCTGCTAAGGCTAAAAGCAAGAGTCCTGTTTCTAAACGCGCAGATCAGCATTTTAAAAAAGACAACCCAGCTTTGCCGCCTACCGAGAAGGAGATTCGGGCTTTAATTAACCGGGTAAAGCCGCGTGGTTTTGTCACAGAAACTGAATTGCTATATCTTTTTCCCAAGCTGGAAGATTATGTCTATGACTACGAACTACTTTTAGAAGAATTGCAGAAGCATAGCATTAAAGTTATAGAGACGGGGGAGGGGTATTTAGAAATTGGACAGGCAAAGGCTAAGCAGGAAGAAAAGACCAGGTCTATTTTAGGTGATATTAAAGATATAAAAAAGTTTGATATCTCTGAGCTTTCAGCCGATTCGGTGCAGATGTATTTAAAAGAAATTGGCCGGGTGCCTCTTTTAACAACGGAAGAGGAGATTGAATTAGCTAAACGCAAAGATAAAGGAGATAGAGAAGCTGAGCGTCGTCTTATTGAGGCTAATCTTAGACTGGTAGTCTCTATTGCTAAAAAGTTCAGTGGCACGCGAGGTCTTAATTTGCTGGATTTAATTCAGGAGGGAAATATTGGATTGTTTCGGGCAGTAGAAAAATTTGAATACCGGAAGGGCTATAAATTTTCCACTTATGCCACCTGGTGGATTCGTCAGGCTATTACCCGCTCGCTGGCTGACCAATCGCGGACTATCCGCATCCCAGTCCATATGGTAGAGACTATTAATAAATTTCAGCAAGTGCAACGTCAATTAACCCAGGATTTGGGGCGTGAACCATTGCCGGAAGATATTGCCGCCGAGATGGGAGAGGATATAGATAAAATTCGTCATATTATTAAAATATCGCAAGATACTATTTCTTTAGAAACTTCAGTCGGAGATGAAGATGATGATTCTACCCTGGAAGATTTTATTGAGGATGTAAAAAATATGGCACCTGACCGGGTAGCGGCCTTGGAACTTCTGAAAGATTATGTACAGGAGGTAATTGCCACTTTAACACCCCGAGAACAGAAAATCTTAGAAATGCGTTTTGGCTTAGGCGATGGGGTATCTCATACCTTAGAAGAAGTGGGGCAGGAGTTTGAAGTAACGCGGGAACGCATTAGGCAAATTGAAGCTAAAGCTCTGGAAAAAATTAAAAAACAGGGGACAATTAAAAAATTACAAGACTTTTAATTTATTTGACAAGCCTTTGGTCTTTGCTATAATAGCAACATTATTCCCGGGTAGCGCAGCGGTAGCGCAGTTGGCTGTTAACCAATTGGTCGTGGGTTCGAATCCCACCCCGGGAGCCAGCGTGTACGAACAGAGGTTGAAGCCTCTGTTGTGTTTTATTTATTGGCGTTTCTGTTGGTTCTAACCCTTGATATTCAGCCTCTAATGCAGGGTAGTTATTTTTGATTGGAACGAACCATGCATTTGGTTCAATATAGAGCTTTCCGTCTTTAATCATCGGCGTTTTTCCGAGAGCCAGTAAAATTTCTTTTTTCAGTTCTAACCCTGCTTTGCCCATATTATTGGCCCTTATAAAAGCAGTTCGTGCATAGGTAGCAAAAGTAAAAGTTTTCTCAGTCAGCTCAAGCCATTTTTTAGCTCTTGTTTCGGTGAGCTGGTGTATCAATAATCCAATCTAATCTGTATTTGGCAGTCTTGATAGCCTTTTATAGCCATCTTTTTGTTTACCTGTTCACTATTCTTTGCCAATATTTAGTTAATGAGACCTATTTATGCCCCCCATTCATTAAACTTTGGATACTTGTGAATATTATCCACCTTATATTTACCGAGCATAACACATACTAAAAAACAATCATATAGTCTTTTCTTTTAAGGAAATACTGTTATTCTAGGGAAAGCAATCCGGCTCTTTGGTTAGCTTTACGGTATCCGCGGGGGCTTGTAGTAAAAGACAAGAATTATAACAGACTTGAATTGGCTACAAAGATATTTCCTTCCGGATTCTGTAAGTTTTAAAACAGTTTTAGCGAGACTGGAATTGTCTTTCAGTACTATAGTCAGATTTTCGTTACCCCATATTAAACTAAAGATATTAATTGCGATGGGCAATTTTTTCTTTCAAAAATTAAAACCGAATATTCTTAATAACGAGGGGATAGAAAATAGGGATTATTCCTCGATCGCCTTAGAAGAAAGAGCTTTTTTGATGTATCTATCTTAATAATGAATACTATAAAATAGAAGATGTAAAAAACTCTTTTTATATCAGGAAGTATATTGTCTAATATGGAATTGTCTGGATATGATGACTATTAATAATTTTAAAAGACATAAAGTATACTCATTTTATAGTTTGTTTAAGACTTGTTGGCTTAAATCGTCAATAATATGACAAAATAAAAAAGCCCGGAATGACTAGCATCGGGCTTATGGTTTAGTTAAAAAGGGGGGGGCTAGACTTGACGAAACATTTTCCTAAACACCATCTCCGGCCACTTAAAGCCAAAGTGCCAGCAGATGGCGACGGCTATACCGACCGTCTCCACTATGCATCTTTGGACATTTTTTGGGCCGGGTACTGCCACAAATTTGATTTTTTTGCCAGCCAAATACCATATAATGATTGTTCGCACGGCATGATAGTCTGACGAGATAACAACAAAGTCAAAGTCGTCATCTTTTCCAACCATTTGAATAACTTTTTCGCAGTTATCAATGGTGGTCAGACTCTCATTTTCTTCTTCAATTTCAATATTTGTTATTTCCTGGCGGATGCGGTGAGCCATAGCCGCCGCATTGGTTATTCCCTGTTGCTTTTTGGAAAATAACCCGCCCGTGCAGATCACCCGATCAAACGGGTAGCCTGAACGAATTAATTCGATGGCCTTTCGGCATCGAGCTTCGGCATCAAAACTGAGGGTCCATCCCTCATTTTCGTGCCCATGAATAATTAAAACGTTGGCCATGATGACCTCCTGTGTACTATTTTTTATGTACGTTGATAATAGATAATATCACTTATGATAGTATTTGTCAATAGTTACTAAGTAAGATTCAGTTTTTCTATTGTAATAAAAATACAGTTAAATATTTATAAAGAGCGCAGTTAGGGATCTGGCCCAATGATCTGCCGACAACTACGAAGCAATCCGTTCGGAAGGCGCTAATCTAGCTCGAAAGGGAAAGAGGAAGGCGTACTCCATGGGTTTTCTTTTTTAGGAATGATGAAACTTTTTTAAGAATTTGTGGGTAGTTTTTAATAACAATGTAAATAATTTTGTCGCTATAGAAAGATTAACCGTCGGCTCACCGGTTGAGGTTGCCGGTCGTTTAAAGAGAATGATGTCTACCTTGAAACTGCTGGAAGACCTGCCGATTAAAAATGGAAGAAACTATTCATTACTATATGGTTCGCCCAGCGGTTTTTTCTTCTAAGAAAATCCAACTATGCTCCAAGACCCGTCAAAATAATCCTAGCAGAATATGGTTATTTTTGTTAAGATTAGAGTTAGCTAGCGTATTATTGTATCTAAGTTAAAATAAGTGTATGAACTTTCGAAATTTAACCAAATTACATATTGGTGATAAGGTGGCGATTGTCTCACCTTCTTTTGCCGCTCCAGGAAAATGGCCTCATTTATATAATCTAGCCCTTCAGAGGGTCCGAGACGTTTTCGGCTTAGAGCCTGTAGAGTTTTCTGCCACATCAAAGATAGGAGCTTCCGCGGAAGAAAGATCAAAAGATTTGATTGACAGTTTTAATCGCAGTGACATAAAAGCAGTAATTGCCTCACTTGGGGGAGATGATCAAATAACATACATTAAGGATCTACCTCCAGAGCCATTCATAAATAATCCAAAACCATTTTTCGGTTTTAGTGATAATACACATTTTGCAAATTTTCTTTGGTTAAACGGAATTCCATCTTTTTATGGAGCCTCTCTGTTTACCCAATTTGGTATGCAAAAAAGAATGGATGAATATACTGTTGAATATTTGAAATATGCGCTATTTAATAGTGGCGAATTTGAGCTAAGACCAAGCAATATTTACAACGATATTGGATTGCCCTGGGATAATGTTTCCATGTTGAATCAAGCGCGGATATATGAAAAAAATGAGGGGTGGTATTGGAATGGCGATAAGGATACAGAAGGGGTCACCTGGGGTGGGTGCCTGGAGTCAATTGATGAATTGCTTAGACACGGAGTATCAATACCCACACTTGATGAATTTGAAAATATAGTTCTTTTTACCGAGACCTCTGAAGAAATCCCATCAAGCGATTATGTAGCAAGAGTTTACCGAGCGCTTGGAGAGCGGGGCATTCTTAAAAAGGTGAGAGGCGTCCTTGTTGGTCGACCAAAAGCCTGGGAATTTGATAAACAAAAATCATCAGAAGAAAAGGCGAAATATAAAAAAGAACAACGAGATACAACTTTAGCAATTATAAGAAAATACAATCATACTGTTCCAGTTATTCAAAATATGGATTTTGGGCACACTGACCCTCAGATATGTCTTCCATATGGCGGGAAGGTCAGAATAGTTTCTTCCGAGAAGAGAATTTTTGCTGAGTTTTAGAAAATGTCCAAGCCCATATATCTAATTTTTATGCCAAAAGTAAGAATTAATTTAGTTTATTTCGTCCGTTATATGACTCATCGTCTAGAGCTAGAGTTCAAGAAATTGCTAGATAGCCATTTTCATGGGTCAGTGGTGGCAAACAAAAATTGTCGGCTGGAAAATTGACTAGATCAGAAGATCTAGCAGACTATTGTTGCGTTTATTTTGCTGTTTGCGATTATAAGGCTAAATGAGTTTTTGTTGGTCATCATATTAAGTCAGTCCGAAAGAAGGTCATTAATATTGAAATACTTTCGCACTAGATTTTATAGAAAAAAATTATTTCTGACTAGACTTTATTTTAAATTGATTTATAATGTTTAGGAGCACGTGAATTTTACTTAGGTCAAGGAAATGGACCTATTTTTATATAAGATTAGTAATCTTAAAGAAATTTTTACATTATCTAAATTTAGTAAACTGAATTAGAAGAAATTATTGTTATTACCATGACAAAGCTCTTAAAATATCTTACTCCATATATCTGGCCCCTGCTTTTGCTAGCTCTTTTAATATATTGTCAGGCTTCGGCCACCTTGGCTTTGCCGGACTATATGGCCAGAATCATAAACCAGGGCATACTCGGTCAAAATACCGGCGTAATTTTTCATAACGGCTTAATTATGATTCTCATTGCTATTGGCGGTGGTTTAGCCACGGTGGGAGTGGGTTATTTATCTTCCCGTATTGGTACGGGGTTTGCTCGAGATTTGCGCACCATGATTTTTACCAAGATAGAAGATTTTTCTCTAGTTGAGTTTAATAAATTTTCCACTGCTTCGCTTATTACTCGCAGTACTAATGATGTTCAGCAGATCCAGATGGTTTTTATAATGATTTGCCGTATTGCTTTACTGGCTCCTTTAATGGGGATACTGTCGACCTTTAAGGCTTATCATTTAGCGCCGTCAATGACCTGGATTATGGCGGTAGCAGTAGTGGCTTTAATTGCCATAGTAATAGTGCTTTTCCAGATAGTTGTTCCTAAGTTTACTAAACTGCAAAAATTAGTAGATAAATTAAATTTAGTTACCCGAGAAATTCTTACTGGCTTAAGGGTTATTAAGGCTTTTGGCAAGGAAGACTACGAAACTCAGAAATTTGACAAAGTTAATCAAGATTTAACACGGCTTCATCTTTTGGTTAACCGTTTAATGGTTATTATTCAACCAGTCATGATGCTTATTATGAATTTTATGATGATTGCTATTGTTTGGCTGGGGGCACATCATATTGGGGCTGGTGATTTGCAGGTTGGCAGTATGTTGGCTTTCTTACAATATTCCATGCAGGCAGTATCGGCCTTTTTAATGATTTCTATTGTTTTTATTAGTCTGCCTCGTGCTGCTGTTTCGGCTAATAGGATTGCTGAAGTACTGGAAACTGAAATTCAAATTAAAGATCCAACTAACCCAGTGAGGGCTCATAGACGGGGTGGCAAGGTAGAATTTAAAAATGTT
>Ga0209506_1000311_pt1 | contig 68466 bp, 49 predicted proteins | sample AD_JPNHG2_MetaG_FD_184409 | JGI IMG/M metagenome (GOLD analysis project Ga0209506, IMG submission 184409) | Active sludge microbial communities of municipal wastewater-treating anaerobic digesters from Japan - AD_JPNHG2_MetaG (SPAdes) (version 2) | ecosystem: Engineered > Bioreactor > Anaerobic...
CTAGGGTAAAACCAATGACTGGGGCTAAGTCGTAACAAGGTAGCCGTACCGGAAGGTGTGGCTGGAATACCTCCTTTCTGGAGTAATTCCGACTCCTTTTGCCTTTGCTACTTGCTTTAAGATATTTCGCAGATAACCTCTGCACAACGATCTTTGACGTATTGAGACTGAGAAAAAAAAGAGCATACAAACAGGCTACACTGTGAATAAAAAAGAAGAAAAAAAGAGCGTACGGAGGATGCCTAGGCTCTCAAAGGCGAAGAAGGACGTGATAAGCTGCGAAAAGCTGCGGGGAGGTGCAAATAACCTGTGATCCGCGGATATCCGAATGGGGAAACCCATCCCGAGAGGGATATCCCGAAATGGGAGGCGAACCCGGGGAACTGAAACATCTAAGTACCCGGAGGAAAAGAAAACAAAAGTGATTTCCTTAGTAGTGGCGAGCGAAGAGGGAAGAGCCCAAACCGATATTGTTTAGGCAATATTGGGGTTGTAGGACTGCGAGGATATTTATAAAACTGAATTGGAAACGTACTGGAAAGTTGTACCGAAGAGGGTGAAAGTCCCGTACAAGAAAGGTTTTATAGATTTTGCAGAATCCTGAGTAGCGCGGGGCACGAGGAACCCTGTGTGAATCTGGCGGGACCATCCGCCAAGGCTAAATACTAATGAGAGACCGATAGCGAACTAGTACCGTGAGGGAAAGGTGAAAAGAACCCCGAGCAGGGGAGTGAAAAAGAACCTGAAACCGTGCGCTTACAAGCGGTTGGAGCCCTGAGAGGGGTGACAGCGTGCCTTTTGCATAATGAGCCTACGAGTTAGTCGTCTCTAGCGAGGCTAATGGCTTAAGGTCAGGAGCCGAAGCGAAAGCGAGTCTGAAAATGGCGTTAAGTTAGAGGCGCTAGACGCGAAACCTAAGTGATCTACCCATGGCCAGGGTGAAGTTCTGGTAACACAGAATGGAGGTCCGAACCAGTTGACGTTGAAAAGTCTTTGGATGAGCTGTGGGTAGGGGTGAAAGGCCAATCAAACTGGGAAATAGCTCGTACTCCCCGAAATGCATTTAGGTGCAGCCTTGGGTATAATGTATCAGAGGTAGAGCTACTGATAGGGCTAGGGGGCTTCACCGCCTACCAACCCCTGACAAACTCCGAATGCTGATACATTTTAACCAGGAGTGAGGGCATGGGTGCTAAGGTCCATGTCCGAGAGGGAAATAACCCGGACCAACAGCTAAGGTCCCGAAATGATAGTTAAGTTGACCAAACGAAGTTCGACTGCATAGACAGCTAGGATGTTGGCTTGGAAGCAGCCATTCATTTAAAGAGTGCGTAACAGCTCACTAGTCGAGCGGTTGAGCGCGGATGATACACGGGCATAAACTATCTACCGAAGCTTTGGATCACGAAAAAGTGGTGGTAGGGGAGCATTCCATTAGAGTAGAAGCAATAGAGTAATCTATTGTGGATTAGATGGAAAAGCAAATGTAGGCATGAGTAACGATAATGGGGGTGAGAAACCTCCACACCGATAGACTAAGGTTTCCACGGCGATGCTAATCAGCCGTGGGTTAGTCGGGGCCTAAGGATAAGCCGAAGGGTGATTCCGATGGGAAATCGGTTAATATTCCGATACCTGATGTAACTGCGAAGGAGGGACGAAGGAGTGACATACCCGCGTACTGACGGAAAAGTACGTTAAAGGGAGTAGAAATATGTTGTGTTAAAAGCATAGCATTTCGAACCTGACAGTACCATGACCCTTCGGGTGATTGGAAAGAGGTAGTAAACAGACTTCCGAGAAAAGCTTCTAAGCGATAGGTTACATTAGCCCGTACCCCAAACCGACACAGGTAGTCAAGGAGAGAATCCTGAGGTGCTCGAGTGAGTCGTGGCTAAGGAACTAGGCAAAATTACCCCGTAACTTCGGGAGAAGGGGTCCCTACGCAAGTAGGGCGCAGAGAAATGGCCCAGGCGACTGTTTAACAAAAACACATGGCTTTGCTAAATCGAAAGATGAAGTATAAGGCCTGACACCTGCCCGGTGCCGGAAGGTTAAGAGGGGGGGTTATCTGGCGAAAGCTGGAGAAGCTCTGAATCGAAGCCCCGGTAAACGGCGGCCGTAACTATAACGGTCCTAAGGTAGCGAAATTCCTTGTCGGGTAAGTTCCGACCTGCACGAATGGTGTAACGATCTGGGCGCTGTCTCAGCCACGAGCTCGGTGAAATTGTAGTTCCGGTGAAGATGCCGGATACCCGCGACGGGACGGAAAGACCCCGTGCACCTTTACTATAGCTTCATATTGGTTCTGGGTAAGTGATGTGTAGGATAGGACGGAGACAGAGAATCGGCTTCGCCAGGAGTCGAGGAGTCGGCCTTGAAATACGTCCCTTTGCTTATCTGGAATCTAATCCCTTGAAAAAAGGGAGACAGTGTGTGGTGGGTAGTTTGACTGGGGTGGTCGCCTCCAAAAGAGTAACGGAGGCTTTCAAAGGTACCCTCAGCACGCTTGGTAACCGTGCGAAGAGTGCAATGGCAAAAGGGTGCTTGACTGTGAGACCGACGGGTCGAGCAGGTAGGAAACTAGGACATAGTGATCCGGTGGTTCCGCATGGAAGGGCCATCGCTCAAAGGATAAAAGGTACGCCGGGGATAACAGGCTGATCGCTCCCAAGAGCTCACATCGACGGAGCGGTTTGGCACCTCGATGTCGGCTCGTCACATCCTGGGGCTGGAGAAGGTCCCAAGGGTTGGGCTGTTCGCCCATTAAAGTGGCACGCGAGCTGGGTTCAGAACGTCGTGAGACAGTTCGGTCTCTATCTGTCGTGGGCGTAGGAAACTTGAGAGGGCCTGACACTAGTACGAGAGGACCGTGTTGGACAAACCTCTAGTGTACCTGTTGTGGCGCCAGCTGCACCGCAGGGTAGCTATGTTTGGAAGAGATAAGTGCTGAAAGCATCTAAGCACGAAGCTCGCCTCAAGATGAGGTTTCCATAGAGGGCCGTCAGAGACTATGACGTTGATAGGCTGCAGGTGTAAATTCAGTAATGGAAAAGCCGAGCAGTACTAATTGCCCGAATCTTCTTTTAGAAAAGCATTCCGGTAAGCCGGTTTGTATGCTCAGTCTTAATACGTAACGACATTAAAAATCTTAAGGTGGCTATAGCGATGAGGTTCCACCCGATCCCATTCCGAACTCGGAAGTTAAGCTCATCAGCGCCGATGGTACTGCGTTCAGCGGGAGAGTAGGTCGCCGCCAAATTTTTTAAATAGACTGTCTCAAAGAGGCAGTCTATTTTTTTTATTAATTCAAAAACAATTAACTCAAAAAATCTTATTTATCTTCCCCCAAATTGCATTAAATATGCTTTTATGAAATCATGAATTTTGCCGTCTAAAACTGCTTGAGTGTTACCTGTTTCGTAGCCGGTACGCAAATCTTTTACGAGCTTATATGGATGCAATACATAGTTTCTAATTTGAGATCCCCATTCAATTTTCATTTTTTGACTTTCAAGTTTATCCTTTTCTTCTTGAAGTTTCCTAAGTTCCAATTCGTAAAGTCTTGATTTTAAAAGTCTTAAAGCGTTTTCTTTGTTTTTTAACTGTGAACGGGTTTCACTGTTTTCAATAATAATTCCTGTTGGGATATGACGCAATCTAACTGCTGTTTCTACTTTATTGACATTTTGACCTCCGGCACCACTGCTTCTGTAGGTTTCCCATTCTATGTCTGCCGGATTTATTTCGATATTTATAGATTCATCAACCAAAGGGAATACAAAAACCGAAGCAAAAGATGTGTGTCTTTTATGTGCAGCATCAAAAGGAGATAACCTTACCAAACGATGGACTCCCGTTTCACCCTTTAGGTAACCATAGACAAATTCGCCAGAAATAGTCATAGTACAGGATTTAATACCTACAGTATCGCCTTCTTGCCTGTCCATTATTTGAACTTTGTAATTATTGTCTTCTGCATAACGAATATACATTCTTTCCAGCATCTCAGCCCAATCATTACTTTCTGTGCCGCCTGCTCCTGCATTTATGGTTAGTACTGCATCCATCTTGTCTTCTTCGTTACGAAGCATATTTTTGATCTCAAGCTCCTCAACAGCAGATTCTACTTTGTTGTATTCAGATTCTAACTCAGATTCGGATATTTCTTCAGATTTATAAAAATCAAATAATATTTCTAAATCTTCGAGTTTTTGATTAAGTTCATCGTACCAATTTACCCACGATTTTAGGTAACTTATTTCTTTAAGTAATTTTTGTGCATTATCAGGCTCGTTCCAAAAATCCGGTAATTCTGTTAATTTCGTTTTTTCAGCAATAAATTCTCTTTTTTTATCAATGTCAAAGAAACCTCCTCAAAGCATCTCCTCGCTTTTTTAAATCTTTTATTTTTTCGAAACTTACCATATCAATATTTTTTGCAAAGATAGTGTTTAGGAGGTTTATTTCAAAATACTTTGTAAAAATCTATAAATCAAATCATTTTCAAAACCTTTAGATTGTGCAAACTTAAATACTTTCTGATATATTTTTTCTGGAGATTCTTTTTTTAAACTTTTTACTTTTTCTGTTATAATATTTTTTAAGGTATCTTCATAAAATTTTTCGTCAATGTTTTTGAGAACAGAATTAATTAGTTTCTCTGAAACACCTTTTTGTTCGAGAAAATAACGAATTTTTAGTTTTCCCCATTTATTGAATTTTATTTTATCATTAACAAAAGCCTCAACATATCTGCTTTCTGATATAAAATTTTCTTTTTCTAAAATTTCTATAATCATATCTTTTTCATCTTCGGTGCATTCAGATTTTTGTAAATAATTATAAATATCGGCTCTACATTTTTCTGATTTACTGCAAATTTTTCGTAGTCTCGAAATTATTTTTTGCAAATCTTTTTCTTCCATCTTAGTAAGTTAAAGAAATTAAATAACCTGAATGAGCTCGTACATTAAAAATGATACCGTTATTAAAAATAAGGTATTGTCCTTTTATACCCATCAAAATACCACTAATTTGATTTTGCTTGTTACTAAAAACAAAATTTGAAAAATTGTCAAATTGGTAATTGTACGGATAAATAATATTAGTGATTGTATTGTCGGTAGTTATATATTTTTTTAATTCATCGGGAAGAAGCGATGTGTATTTTTGTTTTTCGGTAATAAGGTTAATATTGTGGGATTTTGTTTTTAGCATCTTGTTTACATTTGTTTTGTCGTTCAGATGCTTTTTTAACTCAACTTCGATAATTCCTGCAAGATTTCTATACGGAGTTTTACAAATTTTTATTGCTGAAATTGCCCCCTGATCAATCCACCTATTTGGAATCTGATTAAATCTCGTAACACCAACTTTAAGATCTCCGGTAATTGCTAGATAAACATAATGATTGATGAGAGAGTATTTTTTAGACCATTCTATATCTCTGCTTATTCCGAGATGCGACATATCTGTTTCAGGACGTAAAACTCCGGAATCACATTCAGGAACACTTATATAGCAGGAATAACAATATCCCTGATGAAAACTTTTCTGTGTTACGGCATTACATTTAATACAATTTATCTGATTCAAATAATTCATTTCGATTTTTCTTCCAATTAGTTCGTTCATAAATATTTCGGAATCTCCTACAGGTAAAAAATATTTCACCGGAGTGTGATACTCCGAACGCATTTTTAGTAAATTAGTTTCGTACTTCATAAATCAGTTAATTGAAAAATTTTCCAGTCCGATTATGCTTCCATCGGGATTTTTTTCGGGCTGCCATGTTCGAACATAAATTACTGGATTACTCAGGTCTTTTAAATCTATCATTAAGAATAAATATCCCTTATCTGAATAATTTGTTGAATAATAGTTCTGTGCTAATTGAATACCGAAAATTTTATTATTTCTGCTACTCCTTTTTACAATGCATTCATCGAATTGCAGATTGATGTATTCGTTTGTATTAAATACACGTTCAAGATGTCTGAGATATTCAGCTTTATTATATTTGGTGTATTTAACATTTTGAGTTTCTAGATTTTTATACATATAGTCAATCGGCTCTTTGTATTTAAGAACTGTTCCCACAATAATCAAAGCATCATCGGAAAAAATTTTTTTTATAAAATCCAGATTCTCAACAGAATAAGCTGTTTTGTAGGTTTCGAGTAAGTTTATCAGAAAATATTTTTCATCTATATCAGCGAATTGTTCGCTTTTATTGAGTATGGAATTTATTGTGGATTCATTCAGTCCGAAATTTACATTTACAATTTTTCCGTTTTCATCAAAAATATAGACAATATCTTCAACAAACTTTTTTTTGCCGGAAAAACTAAATAACATTGGGAAAGACCTTACCATAGTGTAAGAACCAAAACGAATTAGTCGCGGAGTAGTATTGTTTGATAAAAGAGTTGCATTTCCGTACTTAATAAGTTTATTAAAATACTTAGCTCCTGTTTCAGAAAAATATTGATTTATTGACTCAAAATCTTTGTTTATAATACATTGATTAATATTTGAAATTGAAGAAAAAATCATTTCATTATCGAGATCAATGTTTTGCATTTGAGTTGAAATAGAATAGGTTTCAGTATCATCGAAGTTTTTTATGTATATACTTTTTTCTGCTTGTTTTATTTTTACAGCTGCCGGAGTTTCTAGAATTGCTTTAACTTCCGGGTCTAAATTACTTCTGTCGGAATAAGAAAACTCAATTTTTAGTTGAATTTTAGATAAATCTTTAGCCTGTCCGTAAAAAAATTCTACAGCTCCCAATCCGTCTTTGACGGAATATAAATTTGAAAATGAATTCCCAGTCCAGTAAGTATAATCAAGATTCTGAACTTTTTGTCCCGAATATTTAAAATCAAGAATATAAGTTGTTAGGTCTTTATTAACAATGGCATCAACAATTTTAACAACAATATTATTAAAAATTTCGTTCAATTTATTTTGCAGAAATGTAATAAGTGTGAATTCGTAATTTGCATCAAGTCTGATTTTAATGGTATTAAAATCCGGATGAGACTTTAAAAGAGAAATACTCCAGTAGTAATATCTTATTGCGTCTCCAATTCTTAGGTCTTTTTCGGCGAGAATTCCAAGCCTGGCATAATCCAGAATTTTATCTTTTCGGTTTTCGAACATCTTATTCAAGCTTGTCCGGTCAATAAATCTTAAAACAGTATATTTATTTTTCTTTTTCTCGATTAGTCGTTTGGTGTTTTGTAGGTAGATATCGGAGTAGGTGTTTATTACAAGTTCGCTATATTCTTTTAAATCACTGCCTGATTCAACAATGGCATAAGTAAAATTTGATTTAATACGCGAAGATATTTGACTGACAAGCATATTCAAAGCAGCAATGTCTGCTTTATCCAGGTATTTATTTGTAGCTTCGCCCCAAATATAATCAGGATTGCTTTTTATTTCCTTAAATTTTTGTGCAGTAACAAAAATGGAAAGTAGAAGAAATATGTGTAAAAGATAAATTTTCATATTTGTTAAAGAACAAAAATTAAGCCTTATGCTCTGTCAAAATAAATGTTTTTGTTTTCAGCAGAAATAGCTATTCCCATAATAATTTTATATCTGTCATCGAAAATTTTAAGTTCGCGAGCAGCCATTCCTACAGTGTACATAATTCTGTTATCCACGTGGTGCGTTGCTGCAACAGAAACAGCAGAACCAATTGCAATGCCAAGTTCGATATTGTTGAAAGTGCAAGGAAAGTTTTGATTTTTGGATTTTGTATCACAATTTTCAAAGCCGCATAATCCGCAATATTTTAGTCCGAGGCTATTAAGTTTAACTCCTAGCAATATTACGGCTGTAGAATTACGAATGTTTTTAGCATCTCTTTCAAAAAATGCTTGATTGTGTAGTTTTGAAATTTCCGTCATCTTTTTAGCCAGGATTTCGAGGTCTTCACCGGAGGCAATTTTTATGTCCAAATTGCTGATTCCTCGACCTTTGGGAGCAGTACGAGCTGCAATAGCCATGAGTCCCGCAATTATCAGTAAGCTGTCAGATTTAATATCGTTTTCGTTGGTCATTGTCGTATATTTTTAAAATTTTATCTGCAAGTATTTCAGCAAGCTTTAATTTTGATTCCATAGTCCATCCTGCAATGTGAGGTGTCAAAATAACATTTGAAGAAGAAGCCAAAAATCTAAAATCATCAATTTCTAGCAAGTTTTTAGTAGATTCAAAAGAACTTTCTTCGTATTCCAGAACATCAAGAGCAACTCCGAGTATTTTTCCTTTTTTTAGTGCATTGCAAAGGTCGCGAGTATTCACAACAGGTCCGCGAGCTGAGTTAATCAAATATATATTCTTTTTAAAGCTATTTATAAAATTTTCGTTGACGAGATATTTTGTTTCGTTTGTCAATGGAACGTGCAAACTCACGACATCAGCTTGTTGAAATATTTCATTTAATACAACTTCGGTAGTAAAGTTGTCGGAGTAATTTTTTTTATATTTATCATAAGAAATTACTTTGCAGCCTAATCCTGAAATTTTTTTTGCGAAACTGCTGCCCATATTACCATATCCGATTATACCCACACACATATTTCCAAGCTCTCTGCCTCGGTTTTCTTCTCTTTTCCAGATTCCGTTTTTTACTTCGGAATCTGCTTTGTTGATATTATTAATTAGACTTAACAGCATCCCTAAACAGTGTTCTCCAACGGCGTCTCTGTTTCCTTCGGGGGAATTAAGGCAGATAATATTTTTTTTCTGACAGTATTCTGTGTCAATACTTTCCATTCCGGCCCCAACGCGTCCAATAAACTTCAGGCTTTTTGCAGCATCAATAATTTCTTTATCAATAGTGATTCTGCTGCGGATAATTATCCCTTCATAATTTTCTATGATAGATAAAATTTGATTACGTGAGAGATTGTAGCCTTCGTGGAATTCAAATCCAAAGTCGGATAATTTTTCTATTAATACTTTATGTACAGTATCAATTAGTAAAATCTTTTTATTCATAAACATTAAGAATTCAAACAAAGATATGATTAAAAAGTGAAAATTAATTATCTGTGATAATTTTTTTTAACGGGGAATTCTGTTATTTGGTTATAAGGGTCTAGAGCTATAATAGTAAATTTAAGAATCACTACTGTATCGGTTCTTACGGAATCGGCTTCAAGGCTGTCAAGTATTTCGCTTTTATAAGTATCAAGTTCAAATGCTATTCGCCGTAATTCTTTTTCTTGTTTTCCTGCCAGAGCATCTATGGATTTAGGGATATATTTTTGTAAACATGATTTCGTTGCAGGAAAAGAATCAACTCCGGTAATACTTAAATCATAATTATATATGGTCTCGCAAGAAATAATAAAAATTACCTGAAAACTTATAAATATTAAAATCAGAAATTTAAAAAGCTGTTCTTTTTTCATTTTGAGGTTTTCAAAATTTTGTAACTTTTAACTTGCGAATTATTATAAAACAATTGAAGAATCAATAAGCCGTTATAATTTTGTAAATTTACGTCAACGGAGTTTTCAGAGATTTGTTTTTGAGCTAAAATTAATCCATCTACACTAATTATTCTGTAGAAAGTAATTTCTTTGTCAAAATTAAAAATTGTGATATGATTATTTTCGTAATAGCTATATGGGGGATTAAGGGATTCAAATTTATTTATTGAAGTGGTATTGAAGCAATAACTTAAATTTTCTACAATTTCATTTTGAGGTATTGGGGGAGAGACCTCGTCATTGCAAATAATTTTTATTTGTGGAGTATATTCAATATTGTAAAAGCTAAAAACATCGTCTGCATGACCTGTAGGAAAACATGGAAATTCTATCCCGGTTCTTGATTTAAAGTCCAAAATCATTTCGATATTAGCGTGTTGATAGGCAATTCCCCAAACCAATAAGTTTTGAGTCCCTTGACCAAATTGCTTATATATGGAATCAACGATTGGAGCAGCATGGTCACAATGAATGCAGCTTGTAGAAAAGAAAAATAGCAGAACAGTTTTTCCATTTTGCAATTCAGTAAAAAGGTTAACAGTATTACCATCTGTGTCGGTAAGAGTAAAATCAACAGGATTTTCATGTTTCAAATCAGAATTCTGATTAAAAGCATAAAAGCCGGAAAGAATAATCATTAGAAAAAGAATTATTTGTATAGTTGATTTCATAAAATGATATTTTTATAAAAACAAAAATAATAAAAAATTGTTATAGGTTTCGTTTAGGAAAATACCAAAAACATAAATAATTCAATAAAATTTTTTTTTAGTTGAAAAAATTTTAGATTTTTGCATGATGAAACAGGAAAATAAATTCAAACTGATTATAAACTAAAATTAGGAGGTAAAATCTATGTCTAATCTACCATTGATTTTTTGGTTTGTACCATTTGCGGCATTTACTGCCCTAGGATTTTCATGGTACTTTTACAAAAAAATGATTAAAGAGGATGAAGGAAACGAAACCATGAGAAAAATTGCATCACATGTTAGAAAAGGTGCAGGAGCTTATTTGAAACAGCAGTATAAAATTGTGGGAATTGTTTTCATAATTATTACTGTGATATTTAGTATTTTGGCTTATGGGCTGGGAGTTCAGAATCAATGGGTTCCTTTTGCTTTTATCACGGGAGGTTTCTTCTCAGGGTTAGCAGGTTTTTTGGGGATGAAAGCAGCTACAATGGCTTCAGCAAGAGTAGCGAATGCTTGTCGTAACTCATTGGATTCAGGATTAAGATTAGCATTTCGGAGTGGAGCAGTAATGGGTTTAGTTGTTGTTGGGTTAGTACTGCTCGATATTTCAATATGGTTTACTATTTTGAATCAGTTTATTCCTGAAATGGAGGGTGGCTATCGTTTAATGACCATCACAGCAGTAATGTTGACCTTTGGTATGGGTGCTTCGACACAAGCACTATTTGCACGTGTTGGCGGTGGTATTTATACAAAAGCTGCTGATGTTGGTGCTGATTTGGTAGGTAAAGTTGAGGCAGGGATTCCTGAAGATGACCCGCGTAATCCTGCCACTATTGCTGATAATGTCGGTGATAATGTAGGTGATGTTGCCGGTATGGGAGCAGATTTGTTTGAATCTTTTGCAGCTTCAATCCTATCAACTGCACTTTTGGGTGCTGCTGCTTTTATGAGTGCAGAACCGCAGATTCAAACTAATGCAGTTTTAGCTCCTATGTTAATTGCTGCTGCCGGAACAATTTTATCTTTAGTTGGAATTTTCTTTGTTCGCACAAAAGAAGGTGCAACAATGAAACAGTTACTAAAATCTCTTGGTTTGGGAGTTAATATCTCAGGCGTATTAATTATTATTGCCTCGTTTTTAATATTATATGCTTTAAATATTCCGAACTATGTAGGAATTTGGGGGTCAATTGTAATTGGATTATTGGCAGGTATTGGAATTGGCCAATCAACTGAATATTTTACAGCATCTGCATATAGTCCTACACGAAAAATATCTAAAGCCGGAACTACAGGTCCTGCAACAGTAATAATAAGTGGTGTCGGGGTTGGATTAGTTTCTTCCGCAGTTCCTTTAGTGATAATAGCTGTTGCTATCACTTTATCTTATGGTTTTGCTACTAATTTTAATTTTGATTTTGCAAATTTAAATCAAGGGCTCTACGGAATTGCTATTTCAGCAGTAGGGATGTTGTCAACATTAGGAATTACTTTAGCTACAGATGCTTACGGACCTATAGCAGATAATGCCGGTGGTAATGCTGAAATGTCGCACCTTGGTCCAGAAGTACGTAAACGTACTGATGCATTAGACTCTCTCGGAAATACAACAGCAGCAACAGGAAAAGGTTTTGCAATAGGTTCTGCAGCACTTACTGCATTAGCTTTATTAGCATCATATTTTGAAGAAGTAAGAATGATGTTTGTAAAGATACTGCATCAACCCGAAACATTAATTAACGGTGTTCCTGCTAAAGACGCGGCATTCATTGATTTTGTTCACCATTATGAAATTCATTTAATGAATCCGATGGTAATTGTAGGTATATTTATTGGAGTTTTATCTGTATTCTTATTTAGCGGTATGACAATGAATGCCGTAGGTAGAGCAGCTCAAAAAATGGTTGATGAAGTTCGTCGCCAATTCAGAGAAATTGCAGGAATACTTGAAGGAAAAGCTGAACCTGACTATGCTCGTTGTGTTGAAATCTCAACCAAAGGTGCTCAAAAAGAAATGTTATTACCATCATTACTTGCTTTAATAATCCCTGTACTTGTAGGTTTAATATTTGGAGTTGCAGGTGTAACCGGATTACTTATTGGAACAATTTCCAGCGGTTTTGCATTGGCTATTTTTATGGCTAACGCCGGTGGAGCATGGGATAATGCCAAGAAATATATTGAAGAAGGTAATTACGGAGGAAAAGGTTCCGATGCTCACAAAGCTACAGTAATTGGAGATACAGTAGGCGACCCGTTTAAAGATACGTCAGGACCGAGCCTTAATATTTTGATTAAACTTATGACTATGGCTTCTGTTGTTACTGTTGGAGTAGCAGTGTCTTATCATTTATTGTAATAACAAATATAAAATTTTTTAAAGGTCGTGAGCTTTCACGGCCTTTTTTGTTTTATGTTCAGAAATTTGGATTTAATGGAGAATATTATTTAATGGTATTCTTATTTAAATTTGTGTTGTTAATTTTTTTGCGAAGCAAAATGTACAATTAACTCGATAAGCTTTTCGAGGTAGGTAAGTTATTTTGAATATATGTTTTGTAAATGTGTTGCTAATAATTTGAAAGTTATTTTAGTATGGGGAAATTATAAATTTCCTTTATTTGATTTTGAGTGAAATTTAAGAAAACTGCTGATATGACTTTTTCAATATTATAAAAATTTTTAATTAGATAAGTCTTCTTCTAAACTCGCTGCAAACAATACCGGCAGCAACTGAAATGTTTAATGATTCTGCATGATTTCCATATTTATCAAAAGGCGGAATAAAAAGTTTTTTATCAATAAATGTTTTTGTTTGTTTTGAAATACCATGTCCTTCGTTTCCTAATACCAACAGAGCATATTTTGGCAGTTCTGTTTTGTAAATATTTTCTCCATCCAGAAATGTTCCGTAAATTGGGTTTTTGATTTTGGATTTATATTCGGATAAAAACAAATTGAAATCTTCATAGAAAACATTGACCCTAACAAAAGATCCCATAGTTGCCTGAATTGTTTTGGGATTAAAAATGTCAGCAGAATTTTTTGAGCAAACTAAATTTTTAATTCCAAACCAATCACAGATTCTTATCAATGTTCCTAAATTTCCGGGGTCTTGTATATCTTCAACCGCAATGCAGAGCTCATCTTTTAGTTCGAAAATGTTAAGTTTTTTTTCGGGTAAATTTACTAAAGCCAAAACTGGGGAAGGATTTTTAAGATTTGAAATTTTTTTCATTTCATCATCAGTACAGGTGAAAGTTTTTATTCCGGGAAATTCTGATGGCTCGGTTTTGGATAAATTAAAGATTATTGAGTTTATCTTATAATCAGACTTAAAAATTTCTGTAATTATTTTCTGACCTTCGGCTATAAAAAGTTTATGTTTATTCCTGTATTTAGGATAAATGAGCGAATTTATCAAACTAATTTTTGCTTTTGAAAGTTTATGGTTCATTCTACACTTATATAAGGTAATATTTTTTCGTAAAATTCTTTTTCGATTGCTTTTTGCTTTAAAAGCTCATCGAATGACTTTATTTTGCCGGTAAATTCTCTGAAATTTAAAATAATTTTAGTGTGTTTTTCATCTATATATGGATGACTTATTAAAGTTTTGTAGTCAGCTGTATTTATATTAATTTTATGAATTAAATCTGGATTAATATTTATATGGATTTTTAATTGTTCGAATAATTCGTCATTAATACCATAAATTTCTTTTAATTGTTCAATATTTATAAATCCTCCAAGTCTATCGCGATATTTTATGATTCTGTTTGCATAAACGGGACCAATTCCTTTTATACGTTGCAACATTTCAGCATTGGCTGAATTAATCTCAATCATAAAAGTTTGGGGTTGATCGTTGTTAGTAATTTCGTTTAGTGCAATATTTTCGATTTTAACATAATCTATTATTTCACTAACAAAAACAGAATCTATTCCATAAATTTTATAAAGGTCTTCGGGAATGCTGAATTTGCCGCCTTTGTTTCTGTATTTAATTATATTATCTGCTTGCCAGTATTTGAATCCTAATTTTAATAATGTCTCTTTGTCGGCGATATTGGGATCAAAATCAAAGCGGGAATATGTTTTTGAATAGCGAGAGTTATTTTTATAGAAGTTATCAGAGTTGTAATTCTTCTTTTTTTCAATGACGATATATTCTTTAATTATTTCAAAGTCAGATTCTTTCAAAGATTTAATTTTTAAAAGATCTTCGGGTTTGTAGAATTTTCTTCCTGCCTTTCGAAATGAGTTAATTTCATTAATAATTCGTGGAGAAAATCCTAATTTGATTAATTCATCCGTGCTTGCAGTGTTTGGGTCGAAGCAAAATAATTCAGTATTTTCGAAATTGGTTGTCTGTAAACTTATAAATTCGTCAATTTCATTTTCAAATTTGGAGAAATCGTATCTTTTTCTAGGTTTATAGTTATTTTCAATAATTCTAAGTGAAAGTATTATTACCAGTATAATTCCGAGTATGATTAGACCATTAATTTCTCTTCTGGAAAAATTAAAATATTCTTTTATGAATCTATTTTTCATTTTTTATTTTACCATAAACATTTTTAAAGTAGTGGTCAACTTCTTTTTTCATAACCGGAGCTAACAAAATAAGGGCGATTAGATTTGGAATTGTCATAAATGTAATTACCATATCCACGAAACTCCAGACTAATTCAAGTCCCCAGATACAACCAAGAAATACAAAAAGTCCATAAGCAAAATAGTATGGTTTAATGGCTTTATCTCCCCACAAGTATTGGACGGCTCTATTCCCATAATATGACCAGGAAATTACGGTTGAGAAAGCAAACAGCAATAAACCCAAACTAACAATGTGTTTTGCAGTTCCACCGATACCAATCGCAGAAAGTCCGGATTTGAATGCCAAAATAGTCATATTAATACCTTGAGAATCGTTTGCCGTCCATGCACCTGTAACAACAATTACCATAGCAGTGAGAGAACAAATAATTATAGTGTCAACAAGAGGCTCCAGCGAAGCAACAAGCCCTTCTTGCATGGGGAATTCAGTTTTGGCTGCAGCGTGAGCTATTGGAGCAGAGCCTTGTCCGGCTTCGTTTGAAAACAATCCTCTTCGAACTCCCCATAATAATGTCATCAAGAAAGTTGACCCTACAAATCCTCCGGTGGCAGCGGTGCCGGTGAAAGCACTTTTAAATATTAAAGCAAAAGCATCGGGAATGTTTTTATAAAAAATAATTAAAACAGTAATTGAAGCAATAAAATATGCTACTGCCATAAATGGGACAAGCTTTGAGGTAACCTCTGCAATTCTTTTTAATCCACCTACAATAATTAAAAGAACTAAAAATGTAATAATTATTGCTGACACAATCTTTGGTACACTATAACTATTATATAATGCATCGGCCATGGAATTAGATTGAGCCATGTTTCCGGTTCCGAAAGAACAGAGAATTGCGGCTAAGGCAAAAATAATAGCCAGATATTTTGCAAATTTCCCAATTTTATCTTTTAGTCCGATTTCGATATAATACATCGGACCTCCCGATACGCTACCGTCGGGATTGATTTTTCTATATTTTTGAGCAAGAGTACATTCTACCATTTTGAGCATCATTCCCAGAAAGCCAACCACCCAAATCCAAAATATTGCTCCCGGACCGCCCCAGTGAATTGCTAAAGCTACACCAACAATATTCCCGGTTCCAACTGTTGCTGAGAGAGCTGTGGTAAGAGCTTTAAACGAAGATACATCTCCTTTGGTACGTCTGTCATTAAATTTTCCGGCAACAATTTGAATTGCATGTTTGAATTTACTAACTTGAAGAAATTTAAGATAAAATGTGAAAAATAATCCTGTTGGAATAAGTAATGCTAAAATTGCATATGCTCCCACATATTCGTTATATGCATTTATCCAGGTATGTAGGGTTTGAGTCATTTTTAAATATTTTATGTTAATCCTTCAATGAAAAATGCTCCAATCGCAATAGCTCCAATGGCAATAGGAGCAAAGTATTTTATTAGAAAGAATAATATATTTGCGAGAATGGGGTGAATTTTTTCTGATATTTTGAGTTCTTCAAAAAAAGGTTGTTTTTTTAATATCCATCCGCAGTAAATGACAATAAACAGTGCTCCAAAAGTTAAAAGAATATTGGCAGAGATGTAGTTCATTAAATCAAAAACAGTTTTGTCGAAAATCTTAAAATCTTTTAAAGGGCCGAAACTTAGTGTGCATAATACTCCAGTTATACTGATTGATATTGCTCCAATTATTGTAGCTTTTGGGCGGGACATGTTTTTTTCTTCAACCAAATATGCAACAACAACCTCGAGAACTGATATAGTACTGGTTAAAGCTGCAACTGCCAGTAATATAAAAAACATTACGGCAAAAAATTCACCTGCCGGCATTGATTCAAAAAGTTTGGGCAGAGTAATAAAAACAAGTCCTGGTCCTGCTGCAGGGGATTCTCCAAGAGCAAAAAGAGCGGGGAAAATCATTACTCCCGATAAAACTGCTATTGTGGTGTCAGCTAAAGCTACGTCTGTTGAAACTTTAATCAATGGAGTATCTTTGCGAATGTAGGATCCATAAGTAATCAAAGCTCCCATTCCTATACTAAGCGAGAATGCAGCTTGCCCAAGCGCTAATAAAACTGTTTGTGCTGTTATTTTATTGAAATCGGGTTTAAAAAGAAATTTTAATCCTTCATAGCTTCCTTCAAGACTAAGGCTTCTTATGCAAACAACAATAATCATTATTAAAAGCAGAGGCATAAGAATTTTTGTGTATTTTTCGATTCCTTTTTGAATACCCGCAAAAACAATCCATGCTGTGAGTAACATAAAGATTAATTGCCATAATAAAGGACGAAATGAAGAGGCCGTAAAATTATTAAAATCATCTGCCAATTCAGTGGTTGATTTATTATGGAACCCGCCTGTGATTGATTGAACAATATATTCAAGTGTCCAACCTGCAACTGTGGTGTAAAAAGACAAAATTACGAATGCAGCAACTATGCCCATAAGTCCAATCAACCACCAAGGCTTTCCGGGTGAAAGCTTTCGAAAAGCACCAAGTGCATTTGCTTGTGATTTTCTACCAATAACAAACTCCGATAAAATAACTGGAATTCCAAGCAAAACAACCGCCAAAAGATAAATCAATAGAAATGCTCCACCGCCATTTTCTCCGGTAATATAAGGGAATCTCCAGATATTACCTAATCCAACTGCTGACCCCGCTGCTGCAGCAATAACTCCAAATTTACCAGAAAAACCATCTCTATTGGTTAAACTCATAGGTTAAAAATTTACGGAATCTATAAAAATAGAAAGTTTTATTTCTATAAAACATTAACACAGTTTAAGTCGCTAAATGCAGTTTTTATTCTTTCAATCATAGATTTTTCTCCTTCACGTAACCAAACACGAGGATCATATTTCTTTTTATTCGGTTTGTCTTCACCTTCGGGATTACCAATTTGTGATTGAAGATATCCTTCGTTTTTAATATAGTATTTGCGAATACCATCCCAAAATGCCCATTGTGTATCAGTGTCAATATTCATTTTTATAACTCCGTAAGAAATGGCTTCACGAATTTCTTCAATACTTGACCCCGAACCTCCGTGGAAAACAAAATTTACTGGATTGTTTTTAGTATTAAATTTCTTTTGAATGTATTCTTGAGAGTTCTTTAAAATTTTTGGTTGTAAAATTACGTTTCCGGGTTTGTAAACTCCGTGAACATTACCAAATGAAGCAGCGATTGTAAATTTATCACTTATTTTTGATAATTCTTCATAAGCAAAAGCAACATCTTCAGGTTGAGTATAAAGTCTGGAGTTATCAATTCCGGTATTGTCAACTCCATCTTCTTCGCCACCCGTTACTCCAAGCTCAATTTCCAGAGTCATTCCGATTTTGGACATTCTTTCGAGGTACTTTTTACATAATTCAATGTTTTCATGCAAAGGTTCTTCCGATAAATCAAGCATGTGTGAACTGAAAAGAGGAGAACCGAACATTTCAAAAAAATCTTCTCCTGCATCTAGCATTCCATCTACCCAGGGTATAAGTTTTTTAGCGGCATGATCTGTGTGTAATATTACCGGAATGCCGTATAATTCTGCAAGCTGATGTACATGTTGAGCTGCACAAAGTGCTCCCGTTATTGCAGCTTCTTCATTTTCGTTTGATAATCCTTTGCCGGCATAAAATGCAGCTCCACCATTCGAAAGCTGTATAATTACGGGAGATTTTACATCTCTGGCAGCTTCCAGAACTGAATTAATAGAATTGGTCCCAATAACATTTATTGCAGGAATAGCATAATTGTTTTCTTTAGCATGATTGAAAACAATTTGTACATCATCACCTGTAATAACACCAGGTTGAATTAAGTCTAATAGTTTTTGTGCCATGATCAATGCTTTTTTGTTTTATACATCAAAATTATAAAATATTCATAAACTAAAAACTAAATTGAATAAAAATATTGAGATAAAAGAATATAGAAAGATGAAAATTAAGCTTAAGGGTAAAGTTTAAGTTTTTTGTGAAAAGTAAAAAGTAAAAATTATTCTTATTCAAAATTATGTTGTTATGTTTAAGAAAAAAGATGGAATATAAAAAGTATAAAGTTTTAATTTTTGATTTATGATTAGGTCTTGAATTTACAAGTACTTATTTAAAATTGTGTTGTTAACAAATTAGAGTTAAATCGGATATATCAAATTATACAAAATAGTGTGTTTAAAAAATTTATATGTTCATTGACAAAACTTGTTTTGAATATTTTTAAATGAGTAGTACTTTAAGTTAATTTTGATATTCTTATTCAAAATTATGTTGTTAAAAAATCAAATGAAAACATTTTTAACAAAGATTGATTTTAATTATGCAAAATTATGTGGTTAAGAATTTAGCAAAAGCAATATGGTTCAAGGTATAAATGGATTATAACTTAGTTTGATTCTTTTAATTCAATTATTTATATTCAAAATTATGTTGTTGAAAATTAGGTAAAAGGGAAAATGAAAAATATGATACTAAGATTTGTGCTTGTAATTATTCAGATGTATTATTCAAAATTGTATAGTTAATTTTTTAAATCAGAAAGACTAAACGGTAGTTATTTTTTATATTATAATTCAAAATTGTGTGAAAAATTTAGGTTGTTAATTATTATAAAGCAATTGAGGTCCTTAATAAAATGTTGCAAATTAGTTGAAAGATAAAAATTAAACTTGTTTAGGTTTAAGTTTACACGATTTTTGAAATTCATATTCAAATTTATGTTGTTAAATTTTTTGAAATTGAAATAATGTTATTTGCTTTAATATTAAATATGTATTTATATATTGTCTGAATGATCTTAAGGAATAATGAATAATAGAATTTTGATGATTTAAATTTAAGATTTATAACTTATTATTTTTTATTTAGGATTGTGTTGTTAACAAACTATGGTTTCTGAAAACCCAGAAAACAATATTGATTTTTAATCATTAACAATCAGAATTTTAAAATTTTTACTGATTGATTTTTGATTAATTTTTAGGATGTACAATCCATTTTTAAAGTTTGTCAAATCTAAAATTTCCTGGTTGGATTTTGATGAAGTTTTATAGAGAATTTTTCCGGAAATATTGGAGATAATAATTTCTGAATTTTCATTCAAATTATTGATAATCAAATTTTTATTTATTGGATTATTTAATGAGATTGAAAAATTTTCATTAAAATTAGAATTTGTACAGTCAAGTACATTTATATAAGCAATATCGGAGGCTGAGCATTGATTTTGGTCTGTATAAAGATAATTTATTAAATACTGTCCCGGCGTTAAATTTTGAGAATTAAAAATATTATCATAAACTCCTGTTCCGGAGAAATTTCCTCCCGATGGACTAGCAATTAAATAAATGCTTTCACCCTGACAAATTTCATTTTCCTCTAATTCAATATTAACTGTCGGATTTTCAAATACTTGAATATTTTTAATGATTTCACTTTGATGTTGAGGATCGACTCCGTTAACAATTCTAAGTTTTACTTGATAAGTTCCAGGATCATCAAAAATATGTGTAATATTTCCTTGCGTTGTATAGTCAATGTTTCCATCATTGTTAATATCCCAGAAGTACAAACTCTCCTCCGTAACTCCTGTACTAAGGTCAGTAAAAATGGTTGGTTGACCAATACATACTGATGTTGCTTCAAAATTAGCTATTGGTTTGAAATAATTAAACAGTTGATTCATCGAAACCTTAACGTTATCCAAAGAACCAACAATAACAAAACATCTGTATTTGTAGATTCCCGGTGTTACCGGAGCCTCTCTGAAAACGCTGTTCCATTTAACGCAACTCGGGAAACGAAATCTTCCGTAACCTACCCAATTCCAGTTGGGTTGAGGTAAATCGGGAGAATAAATTCCCATAGCATAAAGATGATTTGGTTTAGAAAATATAATTGGAAGTGGCTGTTCTTCAGGGGTGTCGGATAGAGCAGTTAAATCTTCTGTTGCAGGATTATAAGTATAAAATTCTGAAAAGCTTGAAGGCATGTATCCGGTTAAGACTTCAAATACTCCACTTTCGAAATAATCCGGTTGAGGTATTTCAAACTCTGTGTAATATTTAATAACATGTTGCATTCCCGGCATTCCAATAGTTATTTTTTTTCTGAAATAATGTGAAGATCGAGGAGTAGTATTTAATGTTGGGCCACATTGTGGTGAGACATACCCCGGTTGTGTCCAATAGGCAGGCAGAGTTTGTGTTTCCATGTAATTACCTTCGGCATATTGATACATCAATAAACTTGTACTTGTTGGACCTGTGTCATCCTGAGCACAACCGGCTTCGGTTGGATTAAAACATTCTCCCCAGTTATTGTATGATGTTGCAGATTGGAGTTGACGACCGTGGTCATAACTATCAATAAATTCTACCCCATTCCAGGTTAAAGAGTGTATTGCTCCTGCTAACCTATTTGTTGTTGTTATGGTAATGTTTGAAGGTCCTGCCTGATTACTAATGGTAGCATCGCCAGAATAATATGTCCCGAAAAAGTTAGGGGTATTCGAAAGCTTGGGATTTTCGCCCCCACCATAATTAATAGCATAAACAGTTATCTCATGGCGCAAGTTCATATCTATCCCTGAAAATACAAAAGAAAATCCGTGATAAGGGTCAGGAGCTATGTTGGCTGCAACTAAATCCGGACGTTCTTGGTTCGCTGTTACAGCCATATAAAATCTTCCATCTATATATATATGAACATCTATTGGATTTGTGCCTGCATCTGCGTCATAAGCCCATCCGTATCCTCCATTATTATCAACATAATCAAGATATCCGATTGGTATAAAATTTTGTGATAAGCCATTTAGAAAACATACAACTAATAAAAATAAAAACAATTGTTTCATGATGATATTATTGGATAAATTATAAAAACTAAATATTTAACAATATACAAAATTGTTAAAATTTTTAGAAATTCTATAAGAAAAATGAAAAATTTATACTATAAACAGACTGTCCAGTATTTATAATCAAAATTTGTTTTTAAAGAATTAATTTATTATAATAAAAACAATTATAAAGATTATTATGTTTATTTAAAAAATTAAAAATTATTAACTTTGTGGTCAAATAAAAAAAAGAATATGGACAAAAATGAATTCAGAAAATTTGCTACCCGTCACATGGGAATAAACAGTTTGGTGTTTGACCAATATACCAGCATTTATAATAATTATATTTCACCGACTATTATCGAAGAACGTTCACTGAATATTGCAACAATGGATGTATTTTCGAGGTTGATGATGGATAGAATTATTTTTCTTGGTCTTCCGATTGATGATTATGTTGCAAATATTATTCAAGCACAGCTTTTATTTTTAGAAAGTACAGATCCCAACAAGGATATTCAGATATATTTGAATACCCCCGGAGGTTCGGTTTATGCCGGTTTGGGAATTTACGATACAATGCAGTACATTAGCAGTGATGTTGCTACAATTTGTACCGGTATGGCTGCATCTATGGGGGCTGTTCTGTTATGTGCAGGAACAAAAGGTAAGCGTTCTGCATTAAAACATTCACGGGTAATGATTCATCAACCAATGGGAGGTGTTCAAGGACAAGCTGCAGATATTGAAATTACTACTCGCGAAATAATAAAACTTAGAAATGAACTTTATCAAATAATTTCTCATCATTCCGGAAATCCATTCGAAAAAGTTGAAAAAGATTCTGACCGTGATTACTGGATGACTGCCGAAGAAGCAAAAGCTTACGGAATGATTGATGAAATTCTTTTCAGAGAATCAAGTCATAAATAATTTTTTCATCCAACAAGTAAATTAAAAACTATATAATATGAATAAATGTTCTCTATGTGGTAGACATGGGAATGAGGTTGATTTAATGTTTTCCGGTGTTTCAGGAAATGTTTGTAGTGATTGTATTGAAAGAGGATACGAAATTCTTAAAGAAGAAAAAAAACGTAACTCTAAATCAGGTAATAAAGCTATAAAACTTCAAAAACCTATTCAAATAAAAAAATTTCTCGATCAATATGTTATTGGTCAGGAATATGCCAAAAAAGTTCTTTCTGTAGCTGTTTATAACCATTATAAAAGAATTTTGCAACCCGACACTGATGATGTCGAAATAGAAAAATCCAATATCATCATGGTGGGAGAAACCGGAACAGGAAAAACACTTCTGGCGCGTACTATTGCTAAAATGCTAAATGTTCCTTTTGCGATTGTTGATGCAACAGTTTTAACCGAAGCCGGTTATGTTGGTGAGGATGTCGAAAGTTTGCTAGTTCGCCTTTTGCAGGATGCCGATTATGATATTAAAGCAGCCGAACGTGGTATAGTATTTATCGATGAAATTGATAAGATTTCCAGAAAAAGTGATAACCCAAGTATCACTAGAGATGTATCAGGTGAAGGCGTACAACAGGGACTTTTGAAATTGTTGGAAGGTTCAATAGTTAATGTTCCGCCCCAAGGTGGAAGAAAACATCCCGAGCAACGAATGATTGCTGTTGATACTAAAAACATACTTTTTATTTGCGGCGGTGCTTTTGAAGGCATTGACAGAATTATTGCAAAACGTTTGAATACCCAAGTAGTTGGTTATGGGGCTCACAAAAAATCTGAACAGATTGATAAAAATAATTTACTTCAATATGTTCTTCCCGATGATTTAAGAAAATTCGGACTTATACCTGAAATTGTTGGCAGATTGCCGGTTTTGGCTTACCTAAATCCACTTGACAGAACAGCTTTGCGAAGAATTTTAATTGAACCTAAAAACTCAATAATAAAGCAATACATTAAGCTGTTCAAGATGGATAATATAAAACTAAGTTTTACTGATGATGCTTTGGATTTTATTGTTGATCAGGCTGTGAATTTTAAACTTGGAGCTCGAGGGTTAAGAGCTATTTGCGAGTCTATAATGCTTGAAGCAATGTTCGAAATGCCTTCAAAAAAACTTGAAGAATTTGTTGTTGATAAAGAATATGCTCAACAAAAAATGAATATAAATTCTGTTTTAAAATTCAAAAACGCAGGATAATTTTTTAAAAATATTAAATTTACGGCAATAAAACTAATCTTATGAAAAATTTTGTTGCCTTTTTTATATTTCTTGTGTTTAGTGGTCTTACTATTTCTCAAAACGATACTGTTTTAAAATACCAAATAGACGAACTCTACAAAATAATTAAAGATTATGAACATCGTTTTGATATTTTGGAGAAAATGATTGACGATCAACTATTTTACTCTCGTTTGGGAGACCTAGCATTTGTTGATAAGGTTTTCATTTATGGAGATCCTCCTGCAAAATCAAAAAATCCCGAAAAACTTGGGGCTTTTAATCCCGTGAAATTTTGGTCCTATGTTTTTATTCCCAAAAATATAAATCTGAATAAAAAATATCCTTTGATTGTTTTTCCTCATGGAGGTGTTCATGCTAATTTCAGTACTTATTATGTTCATATTTTAAAGGAACTGCTTGTTCAAGGATATATTGTTGTAGCTCCAGAGTATAGAGGCAGCACTGGATATGGTAAAGATTTTTACGAAAAAATTGATTACGGTGGACGAGAAATAGGTGATGCTGAAGCTTCCCGTAAGTATATGGTTGATAATTATCCATTTGTTGATGCTGAACGTGTAGGAATTTTCGGTTGGAGTCATGGTGGTCTGATAGCCTTGATGTGTTTATTTGAGTATCCTGAAAATTTCAAAGTCGGATTTGCCGGAGTTCCTGTTTCTGATTTAATAAAACGAATTGAAATACATGGCAAAGATTATGAGAAATATTTTTCTGCAGAATATCATATCGGACAAACTGTTGAAGAAAATCCCGAAGAATACAAAAAAAGATCGCCGGCATATAATGCTCATAAATTGAAAACCCCTTTGATTATTCATACAAACACAAATGATGATGATGTCTATGCCGAAGAGGTAATGAGTTTAATAGAGTCTTTAAAAAGAGAAAACAAAGAATTTCAATATGAAATTTATCAGGATCTACCCGGAGGACATAGTTTCGACAGGATGGATGTAAAGTTTTCAAGAGAAATTAGATTCAAAACATATAAGTTCATGGAAAAATACTTAAATCCTCCTGTTAAATTTAAAAGTCCTAAAGATTTGGAGAAAAAAGTTTATTATGATTTTTAACTCGTATAGATCAAAAGGAATTAAATGGATTATTGCGGTATTTTCCCAATCTGATTTTTACTTTGAACAGCAATAAATTTTAACACCTCCGAAAATAAAATTACGAACTTTAACATTTGTGAAATTATGTTTGCTTAGCATAGATTTAATGTCGTACCGTTTAGAGAAATCAAATATTGATTCGGCAAGATATTTATATGCCTGATAATTTCCGGTATGCATATATCCTAAAAACGGAACAACATATTTCACATAAAATTTAAATCCAAGTGCAGGTATAATGTTTTTCGGTACGGAGAATTCCATAATAGCAAGTTTTCCTTCCGGTTTTAAAATTCGGTAAAATTCATCAAAAGCCCGGTTAATATCAGAGAAGTTTCTGACTCCAAATGCAACTGTAATTAAATCTGTAAAATTTTCGGGCAAAGGTATTTCTTCTGCTTTTGCAATTATAAATTCAGCATCCGGGACTTTTGTTTTTGCGATATTAAGCATATTCACCGAAGGATCAATTGCAATATATTTTTTAGCATTCATTTTTTTTAATTCTGCCAGCATATCGCCTGTTCCGGCAGCAATATCACTAACTATTTCAAAATTTTTATTCGTATTTTTAAGGTATTGAGTAAGTTTTTTTCTCCAAGTGAGATCTAACCCAAATGAAAGTTTGCGATCAAGGCGATCGTATTCTTCAGCAATTTCGTTAAACATTATTGGAGTAAGTTCTTTTGTCAATACGTAAGTTTTAGCCTGTTTCATTTCTGATAACTCTAAATAACAAATTACTTGCGTTTTTGTTGTTGTTTAATTCTTTGCTGTTGCATTTTTTGAGCTTCTTCAAGTCTTTGTTGCCATTTTGATTTTGGTTTGGCAGGTTTTTTCTTATTGGCTTCTATTTCTGCGAGCAATTTTTTCTCGTCAATAATAAACTTCTGAATGATTATGGTTTGCAAAATTGTAATGAGATTAGCGAGGAAGTAATAATAGCTCAATCCTGAAGAATATTTATTAAACCAGAAAATCATCATTACCGGCATGATATACATCATGGTTTTCATACCCGGCATATTGTTGTTTGATGGTTGATTTGAGCTTGTCATCCAAGTAGAAATCAGCATTGAAATTGCCATTAAAAGGGTAAATAGACTAATATGATTACCATAAAGATTAGTTAGTATTGGAATGTATGTATTCCATTCAATGATTGCATCATATGTAGATAAGTCGTTAGCCCATAGAAAACTTTCCTGACGAAGTTCGATAGACGCAGGGAAAAATCTGAACATAGCAATAAGGATAGGGAACTGTAATAATAAAGGCAAACAACCACCAAACGGACTTACTCCTGCTTTCTTGTAGAAGCTCATAATAGCTTGTTGTTTTTCCATTTCTTTTCCGGCAGGAAATTTTTTTGTAATCTCGTCAATTTGTGGTTTTAAAACTCTCATTTTAGCCGATGACAAATAGGATTTGTAGGTTAGTGGGAATAAGCCTATTTTAATAATTAATGTTAAAAGTAATATGATTATTCCAAAATTGTCGATAAATTTTCCTAACCAATTAAATATAGGAATAACAATAAATTTATTTACCCATCCAAAAATTCCCCATCCTAAAGGAACTAATTTTTCAAATTTTAAACCGTATGATTTTAAAATGGAATACTTATTGGGGCCAAAATAAAAACTGAAGTTATAAATTTGTTCGTCTGATTTTTTCAATGGCAATGTAAATTCAGAGCTAAACTCCTTTAGATATTTACTTTTATTATCTTTAAACTTTAATAGGCTTATTTTGGGATTATCGAGTTTATCTTTTGCAACAAGAATAGACGAAAAGAATTGTTGTTTATAAGCAACCCATTGAATACTGCCTCTGCTTTGAAAACTGTCTTTTTCTTTTGTTTCACTTAAATATTCAAATTCATTTTCTCCCGACATTTTAACATATATGGTAGTGTTGTTGGATTCCCAATCTCTGCCTCTTTCCAATCCGGGAATTTTCACTTTCCACAATAGATTTATATAAGGATTATTCTCAAGTTCTTTATCAAGACCGATAAATTTAATGTCATAATCTATCATGTAATCGTTGGGCTTGATAATATACTCGAATTCAATGTATTGTTTTTTTGAGGCAGTCAAACGCATGGAAAATCTTTGTTCTTTACCACTAACTTTAATGTTTTCGGAATTAACAGATGGAGTAAAATACAATTCATTTGTTGAAATTCCTTTACCATCAACCATTAATTCAATTCCGAAGATTGAATTTGAATCATTTTCAAAAAGAATTAAAGGTTCTTGATAATAAGTTTTATATTCTTTAAGTTCTACTGAATAAATTTTTCCACCTTTATTGGTGAAAGTTATAATCATTTTTTCATTTTCGATTTTGTAGAATTTTTCTTCTCCAACAGCAGCATCGCTGAAAATTCCATATTTTGATTTAATGTTAAGCTGTTTAAGAGAATCAGAAATTTCTGCATTAAATGTTGAAGTGTCATTTATGGCTTCTAATTTCTTTAAACTGTCTTCTCTTGCAGCAAGGATTTCTTTCTGTAATTTTTCTATAGAATCTTTTTCGTACTTAACTCGTGCGATAGAATCTTGCTTTCTTTTCATTTCTGCTATCTCTTCTTTGCTGGGCTTTGTTATAAACATGTAGCCAATCAAAAGAAGAGCAATTAACACCAATCCAATAATACTGTTTTTATCCATCTGAATTATTTTTCTAATATTGATTTAACAAAACTAACAAACAACGGATGCGGGTTTAATACCGTACTTTTATATTCGGGATGGAATTGAACTCCAACAAACCACTTGTGTTTAGGAATTTCAATAATCTCGATGAGGTCTGTTTCCGGATTTTTACCTGTAGCAATCATTCCGGACTTTGAGAATTCCAATTCATAAGTGTTATTAAATTCATATCTGTGTCTGTGTCTTTCGGCTATGCAAGTTTTGTTGTATGCCTGATAAGCTTTAGAGTCTTTTAGTATTTTACAATCATAAGCTCCCAAACGCATTGTTCCACCTTTTTCGATAATCATTTTTTGTTCTTCCATAAGGTTAATTACCGGATGTTTACATTTGGGATCCATTTCCAATGAATTAGCATCGTCAAGTTTCAAAACATTTCTTGCAAATTCAATTACTGCCATTTGCATACCAAGGCATATTCCGAAAAACGGGATGTTCTTTTCGCGTGCGAATTTTACAGCCAGAATCTTTCCGGGAATGCCTCTGTGTCCGAATCCGGGAGCTACTATTATTCCCTGTACATCACTAAGCTCCTTTTCGTAATTATCTTCATTTATAAGCTCACTATGTATATATTTTACATTAACTCGTGTTTCGTTTGCTGCTCCTGCATGAATAAGAGCTTCGTTTATTGATTTATATGCGTCTTTTAATTCAACGTATTTTCCAACAAGAGCAATGTTAATAATATTTTTGGGATTTTTATATTTTTTCAAAAATTCTTTCCATGGTTTTAAATCCGGTTTTTCTCCGGGTTCGATATCAAAACTTTTTAAAACAATCTCATCAAGACGCTCTTTTTGCATCTCAAGCGGGACTTCGTATATTGTGCTAACATCCTTTGATTCAATAACGGCTTCTTTTTGTACGTTACAGAAATTTGCAACTTTTTGTTTAATATCGGCTGTTAAAGGATGCTCGGTTCTAAGTACTAAGATATCAGGTTGTACTCCTGCTTCAAGCAATGTTTTTACTGAGTGCTGAGTTGGTTTTGTCTTTAATTCACCGCTAGCAGCAAGAAAAGGTACTAAAGTTAAATGTATTACTATGCATTTGTTTTTTAGTTCCCATCTTAATTGTCGGACAGATTCAATATATGGTAAGGATTCTATGTCTCCTACAGTACCTCCGATTTCTGTAATTACAAAATCAAACTTACCTTTTGAACCTAATATTTTTATTCTTCGTTTAATTTCATCTGTAATATGAGGGATAATTTGAACAGTTTTGCCAAGATAATCGCCACGTCTTTCTTTGTTTATAACGTCCTGATAAATTCTTCCTGTAGTAACATTATTTGCTTGTGATGTATAAACATTTAAAAATCTTTCATAATGACCAAGGTCGAGGTCTGTTTCTGCTCCGTCTTCGGTAACATAACATTCCCCGTGCTCATAAGGATTTAGGGTTCCGGGGTCAACGTTTATATACGGATCTAATTTTTGTATTGTAACCGAATATCCTCTTGCTTGTAAAAGTTTTGCAAGAGAAGCAGATATAATTCCTTTTCCTAATGATGAGGTCACACCACCTGTAACAAAAATGTACTTAGTTGTTGCCAAAGCTATTAAAATTAAAATGTTAAACTTAATCCCAAACTCGGCATAATCGGAAGTTGATCTACTCTGTTATAATCAACTCTGTCGAAATAGAAAATATTTTTACGATTATAAACGTTTGTTATGCTGAAATTAATTTCAAGTTTTGTGTATTGGTTAAAGCTGAAAACTTTGTTTGCTGTGAAATCCAATCTATGATAATATGGTAATCTGCCTGCATTTAGCTCTCCGTATATAATTCCGAGATTCCCGTTATTTTGCCAATATTCATAATTAATATCATTAAATAATGGCATTTCTTCGTAGAATCCTGCAGTTTGTGTAAACGGGAATCCTGACCCCAGATTCCATCTTGCACTCAAATTCCATGATTTGTCTTTTCCTAATTTATAGCTGGTAACAAGATTAATGTTATGTCTTCTGTCATAATGTGGACTATATACCTGAACGCCGTCGTCATTTTTAATCCAACCTAATGAATAAACGAACCAAACATATAAATCTTTGTAATCATATTTCAATAAAAAATCTACGCCATAAGCATAGCCGGTTTCTATCAGAAAATCTTTTTTCAGATAATCAGGTTTGTCGTAATTTGTGGCATTGTCGTCAAAAATTTTATTTCTGTTTATTACAGTAAGTTGACTGAAATTTTTCAAATAACCTTCAACATTCAAATCAAGATTTTTGGTAATATCAACCTCAAATCCTGAAATGACATGTTCTGATTTTTGAAGTTTGTGTTTGATATCTTCACCTCTGAAAGTGTATGGAATGTTAAGGTCTCCACTTAAAAATCCATAAAATAAATTTACTACATCGCGGTTGGAATTAGCTGCCACCAAATTTTGTGAATATAATCCAGCTGCAAGTTTAAATCTTAAATATTCTGTAATATTGTATTTAAGTCCTAAACGCGGTTCCGGAGAAACCTGACTCATCGAAGCGTAATACTGTATTCTGAATCCCGGTTCTATTAACAAATTTCCAAAATTCCACTTATATTTAACATAAGTAGCAAATTCTGTGGTGTTTTCATCTTGAGTTAGTAATCTTCCAACTGAATTGTAGAAATTAAAATCTGTGTTAAAACCTAAAGTTTCAAGACCCCATACAAATTGATTTTTGCCTAAAAAGTAAAGAAAATCCAATCCAAGATTAAATCCTTTAATCCCCGATGAACTGGGAAGATTATTTAGTGTTTGCAAACTTATATGATAATCACTGTATGAAAATCTTGATTTAATCATTACAGTAGAACCGGATGGAACAATAATGAAATTCGCTCCAACACCATGGGCATTCCAATTCAAATCACTTAACCCTTTGTATTTTACATTGTCGGAGAAATTAAAGCCAAAAATATTAACACGACTGCCTTCTGACGTGTTTAATGATATTTTACCATATAGGTCGGTATAATTAAAAGGTAATCCTTTGCCGTCGTTAACATATTTGTAAATGAGTTTTGAAGATTGTTCAAGATAAGCCGATTTTGCAGACAAAATATAAGATAAACTTGTCTCGCCTTCCTTATATTTAATAATTGGTCCTTCAAGGAGCAGTTTTGCACCAAATGTGCTCGTTGATACTTTTCCTGTATAGCGATTGGGATTACCGTCACGCATCGAAATATCCATTACCGAAGAAATTCTGCCTCCGTATTCTGAGTTAAATCCTCCGGTATAAATGTCTGCATTTCTGATGATATCTGAGTCAAAAACGGAAAACATTCCAATGGAGTGAAATGGATTATAAATCATCATTCCATCAAGAAGTACTAGATTTTGAATATTGCTACCACCACGGATATATAATTGTCCGCCCTGGTCACCTGTAAATGTTACTCCGGGAACCACCTGTAGGTATTGAGCAATGTCCGGTTCGCTACCTATCGAAGGTAAGGTCTTTATTTGAGTAGGAGATACTTTTACAATTGAAACCCTAGTTTGAGTTCTTAATTCTTGTCTTTCGGCAGAAATAATTGCTTCTTCCAACACTACTGCCGATTTTTTCATGTAAAAATTCTTTGAAAAAATCTTGTTTGCCACTACGCTTATCGACTCTGCTATGCTGTCATAACCAATATAGGTTACAACCAGTGTATAATTGCCTTCTGCAACTTTCGGGATAGAAAAATATCCCGAAACATCAGTAGATGCTCCGAGATTAGTTCCAGGAATATAAACATTTGCAAAACTACAAGGTTCGCCACTTTCTTTGTCGTAAACAAAACCTTTTATAGCTCCATATTGTTGTGCTACAAGCAAATTTGTAAACAAAAATAGAAAGCTGCAGCAAAAAAAATAATTAATTAGCTTTTTCATTATTATTTTCATTATTAGTTTTTAATTCTCTTTCGGCAAGATCGAGAATTTTTTTCTTTTCTTTTAAGAGTTTTATTTCTTCTTTGGCTTTTTCAATTTTTCTGTTAAATTCTTTTAAAATTTGTTCAGAACCTGATGAGAAGAAACCAAGATTTGTTTCTATTTGTATAATATCCGAGTTTAACTCCTGAATACGTTTTTGGATTTTTTGTCTTTCTTTTTCTATTGTTTGAATTTGATTCGTTTCTTTCAGTAAATCTATTCTCGATTTAAAGTTACTTATTTCAAGCGAATCTCTGTTTAAATTAAGTTGTTCGAAAATGTTGTTTATGGCTGTTTTGAATTCATTATATAACCTGTCTTTGTCTTGCGCCGGGACAACTCCTATTTCAGACCATCTATTCTGGAATTCTTTAATTTTAGCTACGTTTTCAGCGTGGTTTTCAGATAAAACGAAATTCTTAACTTCTTGTATCAAAGTTTCTTTCTTCGCAAGATTATTCTGAAGTTCTACATCTATGTTTTTGTAATATTCTGCTTTTGCATTAAAGAAATGATCGCAAGCAGCTCTAAATCTTTTCCATATTTGATCGGAGTGTTTTTTTGGAACGGGGCCTATTTCTTTCCATTGTTTCTGAAGTTCAAGAAATTTTTCTGTAGTGCGTTTCCAATCGGTACGATCCTTAAGCATTTCTGCATTAACGCAAATATCAAGTTTTTTCTGTAGATTTTCGTTGAGTTCGTTATTTATTTCTGAAAAGAATTCTTTCTTAGCTTCGAAAAATTTACTGCAAGCACTGCGGAATCTTTCGTAAACTTCGGTATTTACACTTTGAGGAACTCTTCCTATTGTTCTCCAAATTTTTTGAAGTTCTACTATTTTTTCTGAAAGCTCTGCCCACTCTTTTGATGTTTGTGGATTTTGTTCTAATATCTCTTCAACTTTTTCGCAAAGTGCTAACTTCTGTTTATAATTTGCTTCTTTTTCTTCTTTAATCTTCTCGAAATGTTCCTGATATGCCTGACGAATCTTTTTACTTGCCAATGTAAATCTTTCCCAGATTTCTTCTCTCTTATCTGCAGGAACAGGACCTAACTCTTTCCATAAATCATGATATTCCTGCAATTTCTTGTATGATTCTAAAATGTCGGGATGTAATAACAATTCTTCGGCTTTTTCGCATAGCTCTATTTTTTGTTCAAGATTTTTCTTTAAATCTAAATCACGAAGCTCATTACTTATTTTAACAAAATCATAGAATCTTTCAATTTGAAGTTCATAATTTTTGTAAACTTCAGTGGCTTTATTTGCAGGAACTGGACCTATTTCTTTCCACTCTTTTTGCAGCTTTTTTAATTCTGTAAAAGTTTTATTCATTGACTCTTCGCTATTGGCAAGAGTTTTTATCTTTTCTATTATTTCCTCTTTTTTACGAAGATTTTCCAATTTGATTTCTTCTTGTTGACGATTATATTCCGCTTTTTTCTTTTTATAATCGTTCAGCAATTCTTTTAAATACTCTTCGGTACTGTCTTTGGGCATTTCAATCGCAGCAGCTTCGCCTGTAGTTGCACGCAAATCTTCAAGCTGTTTTTGATATTCAGCCTTACGAATTTTATAATATTGAATTTTTAAATCTTCAATTTGCTTTTTATTTTCCTGAATATTCGTTTCATGGATATAATATCTGAGCTTTTCAAGAATCTCTTCTTTGCTCAAATCTTTGTACTCAATGTTACCTTTTGAATCCAGATTCTCGTCTGATTCTAAAATGTCTTCTGAAACTTCTTCTTCTTCAATTTCTTCCGAAGCTATTTCTTCAAAAATTTCATAACGATTTTCATTAGATTCAAATTTTTCTACTTCGGAAACTTTTTGTTCTTCAGGCATTTTATTAGTTATTTCTCCAATTTCATTGGTATTTGAAGCCTGATTTTCTTCTAAATTTAATCCGTTTTCATTAAATTCTCCCAGGTTTTTAATCTCTTCGTTCATAGTATTTTATTGATAATCAATTATTTAACCATTTTTCAAATTCTCACTTTCAGACCTACGAAAGTAAAGTTTTAATAAATTACAAACAAATTTTTGTTAATAATTCTGTAAAAATAAGCTCAAAAGCAATCATTCTGGCGGTAAAAATATCTTTTAACATATTTACTGCACATTATTTTTGTGAAAATTTTTAAAAATTTTTCAATTTTATCGTAATTAACTTAAAACTCGGTTAAATTCTATAAATTACTTTTGATGTATTATTCTGCTCGAAATTATTTTATTTTGAGTAATTTTGCAAAAAAAATATGCGAATTGATATTATAAGTGTATTACCTGAAATAGTTAATGGCTCTCTAAATTTTTCGGTAATCAAAAGAGCAATAGAAAAAGGGCTTGTTGAGGTTCATGTTCACGACTTACGTGAGTACGGACTTGGAAAACATCGTCAGGTTGATGATTATCCGTTTGGAGGTGAACCCGGGATGGTATTACGCATAGAGCCGATTTTCGAAATTATCAATAAATTAAAATCCCAACGAAACTACGATAAAATTATCTATACCTCACCAGATGGTAAAAAATGGGATCAAAAAATAGCTAATCGCTTTTCTCTTTTTGAAAATATTATGATTCTCTGCGGACATTATAAAGGCGTTGACCAACGCGTTAGAGACTATCTGATAGATGAGGAATACAGTATTGGAGATTATGTGCTCACGGGCGGAGAATTACCTGCTGCAGTAATGTGCGACAGTATAATAAGGTTAATCCCCGGAGCAATTGGCGACGAACAATCTGCTCTCACTGATTCTTTTCAGGATAATTTACTTGCTCCTCCTGTTTATACTCGCCCGGCCGAATTTAATGGTTGGAAGGTACCTCCGATTTTACTCAGCGGCAATTTTGCCGAAATTGAAAAATGGAAAGACGATCAATCTTTTGAACGAACACAGAAACTTAGACCCGATTTGTTGAAATAATATCAAAAATTATCCCTTTATGAGCAGTTTGTTGCAGGCAGAAAATTTATGTAAAAGATACGGGGAAAAACTTCTTTTCGAAAATATAAATATTTATATCTCCGAGGAGCAAAAACTTGCTCTTGTAGCAAAAAACGGAACCGGAAAAACTTCCCTTTTAAATATTCTTGCAGGTAAAGATTCTCCTGATTCGGGAGAACTAAGTTTTAAAAGAGGTATAAGAATTTCATATCTTCCGCAGGAAATTTGTTTCCCGCCAAATATGACAGTTTTGCAAGCTGTTTTTTATCAGGAAGATGAAATTATTTCAACAATCAGAGAGTACAATAAAATAATTGCATCAAAATCACACGACGGTTTACAAGGCATTCTGGATAAAATGGATTCTATGAATGCCTGGGATTACGAAGCCAGAGTGCGTCAAATTCTGGGCAAACTCGATATTCATGATTTTGATGCTCAGATTGGAACGCTCAGCGGGGGACAGCTTAAACGTGTAGCTCTCGCCGGTACTCTGATTTGTGAACCCGACCTTTTGATACTCGATGAACCTACAAACCATCTCGATCTCGAAATGATTGAATGGCTCGAAGAATATCTGTCCAAAATTCCTGCCGCAGTTTTTATGGTTACTCACGATCGCTATTTCCTCGACAGAGTTTGTGACACAATTCTTGAAATGGAAGATGGAAATATTTTTACCTACAACGGCAATTACTCTTATTTTCTGGCAAAACGAACCGAACGAATCGAAAACTTGCAGGCAAATATCGAAAGGTATCAAAATCTTTTCCGTCAGGAGCAGGAATGGATTCGTAGAATGCCAAAAGCACGTACAACGAAAGCTAAATACAGAGTTGAAGCTTTTGATGAAAATAAACAAAAAGCATTTCAGAAAATAGATAATTCTAAACTCGAATTAGATATAGCAACAGAACGATTAGGAAAAAAAGTTATTGATATTTACAATATTTCTAAATCTTTCGGTGATAAAGTTTTATTCAGAGATTTTTCATATAAAATTGCTCGTAATGAAAAAATCGGAATTGTTGGAAATAACGGAAGCGGAAAAACTACTTTTTTAGAAATTATTGCCGGAAACCTCAAACCTGATAGCGGTCATATCGAAATTGGAACAACAGTAAAAATCGCCTATTATAAGCAAATCGGACTCAATTTTGACCCGGACGACCGGCCTATTGATATTGTCAGAAAAATCTCCGATTCCATAAAACTTAAAAATGGTAAGACATTCTCTGCTTCAGGTTTTTTAAATTATTTTCTTTTTAATCATGAAATGCAATATACGCTTGTGCGAAAGCTTAGTGGCGGAGAAAAGAGGCGTTTGTATCTATGCACGGTTTTAATGCAACAACCGAATGTCTTAATTATGGATGAACCTACAAACGACCTTGATATTATTACTTTACAAGTTCTTGAAGAATATCTTAATGAAATCGAGGCCTCTGTTATTATTGTTAGCCACGACAGATTTTTTATGGATAAAATTGTTGACCACATTTTTGCATTCGACGGTAAAGGAAATATTAAAGATTTTGCAGGTAATTACACGCAATTTCGCGATTCTGATTTACACGAAAAATTAAAACTAGACGAAAAACAAAAAAATTTAAATCAAAAGCTTGAAAAAAATATCCGCAAACCCAAAGTTGAAGATGGAACTAAGCCACGAAAGTTAAGTTTTAAAGAAAAATACGAGCTTGAAAATCTTGAAAAGGAATTACAAGAATTATATAAGTTAAGACAAGAGCTTGAAAAACATCTAAATTCGGGAGTGCTTACTCATGAAGAGTTGATAGAAAAATCAAAAGCTTATGCTATATTAATTTCAAAAATTGATGACAAAGAAATTCGCTGGATGGAATTAACGGATATTTGAATTTACAAAACAGGCAACCAAATTCAAAAAAAATAGTCATTATGAAAAAATTAAATAGAATTTAATAATTTTTTTTAAATTTGCTAGTTGAATATTTCAAATATTGAGCACATTTTAAACATTATGAAAAAAAATATTTTTAGCATTGTTTTAGCACTATTGCTTATGCCTGTTCAGATAGTTTTAGGGCAGAGTAACTGTGCAAATGCGGTACAATTAGACTTAAATGTTTACGGTACTTGCGGCGACATGTTTTTTACAAACGTAGATCTTAATGGAGCAGTAACTTCAGCAGATGCTCCTTTACCAACTTGCGGTAATTTTAATGCTGCCACCAAAGATATGTGGTATCGCTTTACAGTACCGGCTGGAGTTACAGAACTTGCATTTCATGCTTTTAATGCAGTTCCTCCATCTCCTGCTATTCCGCCATTAATTCCAGGGTCTCCGGCTTGTGGCCCCGGTATGGCTGTATATAGAGGTTCATGTGGAGCATTGACTTTATTAAATTGCTTCAATGCCACTGATGGATTATTACAAAATGGTGAAATAAGATGGGAATTAATTAATGGCTTAGTCCCCGGAGAAACAATTTATGTTAGATTGTGGGAAGAAGATAACGATGTAACCTCATTCTTTTTTGCTGCATCTATTCTAACATCATTGCCTGAATCTGACTGTAATAATCCACCTCAGCTCCAAACATCAGGTTGTAATATTTTAGCTCCTGCCGGAACTATTCAGGCCCCTGATGATTGTGGTTGGACTTCTACTGATAATGTTGTTTTTTATAGTTTTCAAGTCAATCCCGGTGATCCTCAACCTGTAGTTATAGAGGTTGAATATGGTACATGTTGGAATAATGATGTCTCAGGATTCATACCAAGCCAACCTGAAATTCAATTTGCGGTTTATTCATGGAATGGTGTTAACTGTAGCGGTATAGGCGGCAGCCCTAACTCAGATCCGCCGAATAATACAACTTATCATGGTTGTGTAAATGGAACAGGAACTGTAACATATTCTCAAAACCTTTCCCCCGGGTTATATGTTTTAGCAATGGATGGCTATAGTGATCTTGCCGGAACTTCATTATGTATTTTTGGAATACAAGGTTCTTTTTTACAACCTGATGATGATGAATTAAATGTAACTTTAAACACTGTAAATCAAGCATGTGGTCAAATGGGATCGGCTTCAATTACTGTTAATTCATCATGTAGCGGAAATCCCACAGTAACATGGTCAACAGGGGCAACAGGTACATCAATTAATAATCTTACTGCCGGTAATTATTCAGTTACTGTTTCTGATGTTGCTCCTTGTCACGATACAATAATAAATTTTAGTATTTCCAATCTTTCAAATTTTTCAATATCCATAACGACCAGTGGCGATCCATGTACATTACCGATAACAGCAACAGTGCAAGTTATGGGTGCTGATCCAAATGTCGTAAATTATTCATGGTCACACGGAGCAAACGGTAGAATTGTATCATTGAATATACCGGGAACATATACAGTTACTGCAACTTATGGAACCTGCACTGCAACCTCTTCTATTACTGTTCAAAATGCAAATTTTAATATTAATGTTGTTTATAATTCTGCAGTCTGTGAAGGAACCACCGGTTCTGCAATGGTGCAGGTTTTAGAAGGCTCCGGAAATTATATGTATGAATGGTCAACTGGTTCCATTGCTCCGGGTATAGTAACTCTGCCCGGTCATAATTACTGTGTTACTGCAATTGATGCCACTTATGGATGCTCTCGTTCCCAATGCTTTACTGTAGGTTCGTACGAAGCAATTGAAGTTAGTATTGATAAAGAAGATATTTCTTGTAAAGGCAGTGTTGATGGTCAGGCTGTTGCTGTAGTTACAGGAGGACAAGAACCATATACATACGCCTGGAGTACATTCATGAGTTCGCAAGGAATATATAATCTTATTTCAGGAAATTACTCAGTTACAGTTACAGATGCAAATGGATGTACCGGAACTGCAAGTGTTTTCATTGACGAACCCCCTCAATTTAATTATACCGTAACTCCTAACCAAGGCATTTGTTTGGGTCAACAAGCCACAATAAGTATAAACGCTACTGGAGGTGTTGAGCCATATACTTACTTCTGGAGTGATGTCCCAGGATTGAATGTCAGTTCCCGAATTGTTTCTCCAACTCAAACAACAACTTATACAATTACAGTGCTTGATGCCAACGGATGTACAGCTACACCTAAACAAACTACTGTATTTGTTAGTCAACCTATTATCATTGATCTTTCGAAACAAGATGTATTATGTCATGGATTATGTACAGGTAGTGCAAATTTAAATATTTCGGGTGGTATTCCGCCATTCGTTTATTCTTGGGAAAGTACTAATAATAACATTTCAAATCTTTGTGCCGGGGATTATTCTGTTACTGTTACAGATTTATATAATTGTTCAGGTTCTGTAAACTTTACAATTACACAACCTGACACTATTTACCTGTTTACTGAATACGGGTCACCAACATGTTTTGGATACACAAACGGTTATGTAGAAGTTGATGTCTTGGGAGGTGTTCCATTCTTTGACGGAACGAATTATTATTACCACTATCAATGGAGCAACGGAGCTACAACAGATTCTCTGGCGGTAGGAGCAGGTTTGCATACTGTTACCGTAACCGATGCGAATGGATGTGCTCATACAGCCTCGATACTTGTTGATCAACCAGAAGCTGTTTATGTAACAAATCCCTGGGGAGGAACAATTTGTATTGGTCAAACATTCGAAACTTTTGTTAATGCTACCGGAGGTCTTGGTCCCTATGATTTTATTTGGCAAGGTTCGGACGGATCAATTACATTTGGCCCGATTTTAACTGTAAGTCCTACATCTACAACAATTTACTCTTTAACCACAACCGATTCTCGCGGTTGTTACGGTCCCGTTAAGCAAATCACTGTAAAAGTTAATCCTCCGATAAGTATTGTAGGGACAACCCGCTTCCCGGATCAGGTTTGTATTGGCGAAAGTGTTAATGTTGAAATGGAGATTTTAGGTGGAAATGGGGGACCTTATACAATTTTCATGCATGAATATGGTGTGGTAAATATGCCTCATACATTTACACCATCATCATCAGGATATTATTATTTCACAGTTTCCGATGATTGTGGCTCTCCAACAGCAACTGATTCTGTTTACGTTACTGTTCATCCATTGCCGCATGCGGCGTTTTATGCCGATAAAACAGCTTCTTGTCCTCCAGGAACATTTCAATTTACTGAAGTTACTCCAGATCAGGGACAAACTTATTTATGGGATTTCGGCAACGGAGGTTTTTCTGTACAGAAAAATCCTGTTTATACCTATACAAGAACAGGAACATATAATGTTTCTCTCACTGTTTGGTCGCAGTATGGATGTAATAAAACCATTACATATAACAACATGATTAACATTTATCCTGTTCCGAGAGCTGATTTTGCTGCTGTTCCCGAAGTAGTTTCTGTTTTCGACGGACAGGTCGAGTTTAATAATTACAGCGAAGGGGCTACAAATTTCTTCTGGGATTTCGGTGATGGAAAAACAACGCTTTGGACTAATAATAAACAAATTCACACTTATACTGCAGTTGGAGATTATTATGTTGTTTTGATTGCCAAAAATCAATATGAATGCTACGACACAGTTACTAAACGCGTTAAAGTTCATGATGAATTTACCTTCTATGCTCCAACAGCATTTACTCCTAATAATGATGGTATCAACGATGTTTTCTATGTTATTGGTAACGGAATTAATAAGAATGATTTTTATCTTTGTGTATATGATAGGTTTGGAAATAGAGTTTTTGAAACTTTCACATACGACCCAGAAAATCCTTCCAGAATGGCATGGGACGGTTCCTTCAACGGCTCTGTAATTAAAGGAGATCCTGTTCTTACAAATGGTATTTACAAGTGGTATTGTAAATTTACTGATTTCCTTGGCAGACCACACGAAGAAAGTGGAACAGTGAATCTGATAAGATAAAATTCTGCATAATAAAAATTTTATTTAGCCGTTTTGCTTAGAAAGTTATTTAATAAAATGTTAAAAAGTGGATACGTAATTTGCGGGTTATTTTTATTTGTTTTACTCAGCTTTTATTTTTCATCGTGCGATAGAGATATTTTTACAAATGATCCAAAGGATAAATTAGTATTTTCAACGGATACGGTAAGTTTTGATACTGTTTTTACATCTATAGGTAGTGCTACAAAATATTTTGTTGTTAAAAATTCCAATAAAAGCAAATCAATTCGAATTGACAGAATTTTTCTTGCAAAAGGCACAAATTCAAAATTTAGACTAAATATTGACGGGAGAATGTCGAATGATGTTCGGGAAGTGGAAATTTTACCCGGGGACTCGATTTTTATTTTTGTGGAGGTTACAATTGACCCATCAACAGATGATTTGCTTGAAATAGATTCTGTAATTTTTTTGTCTAACTCAAACGTACAGGATGTGAAACTTGTGGCATTCGGTCAAAATGTTACATTGATAAATGGTCGCTATATTATTAATGATACTACCTGGACAGCAGAAAAACCTATTCTTATTTATAATTCTGCCTTAATAGATACGTTTACTACCGTAAATATAATGCCTGGTGCTAAAATTTATTTTCATAGAGGGTCCTCTCTTTTTGTAAAAGGCACAATAAAAGCTCTTGGCGAAGTTGATAACCGAATAGTTTTTACGGGAGACAGACTGGAATCATATTATTCCGACATTGCGGGACAATGGGGAGCTTTCTTAACAGATAATAATGGAAACACTGTTGGAATTTTTGGAGGAATACATTTACTCGCCGGTTCCCGAAACAGTGTATTAAAAAACGTTGATATCAAGAATGCGATTATAGGCTTACAGGTTGATTCTTGTGTTACTCCGGGCATTCCAACAGTTATACTGAAAAATACAAAAATTGAAAATTCAAAAATAATCGGACTTTATGCTTTAGGTGCTCATATAGAAGCCGAGAATTGTGTTTTTGCTAATAGCGGTCAATATAATGTTGCATGCCTTATAGGTGGAAATTACAGGTTTATTCATTGTACCATGGCAAACTTTTGGGTTGGTAACAGACGTACACCTCAATTGATTCTGAATAATTATTATACATATAAAAATAGTTCAGGCAATACAGTAGTTTCTTACAGAGATCTTACCAATGCTTATTTTGGTAATTGTATTATTTACGGATCAAGAGAAAACGAACTACAACTCGATTTTGTTGAAGGAGCAATGTCAAATTTCAGATTTGATAATTGCTTAATAAGATCAAAAGAGTTTCAAAACATTTCATCTGACTTTTTTATTGACAATATCTGGAATGAAAATCCAAAATTTAAAAGTATTTCTAATCCTTATGATTACAGTTTGGACACGCTATCTCCGGCAAAAGATAAGGCAAAAATATCAATTTCAAATTTAGTTCCTCTTGATATTTTAGATAATAATCGGCTTTCGGATGGAAAACCTGATATAGGAGCTTTTGAAAGAATTGAATGATATTTAGAAATAATTATTATTTTTACACTTTATTTTTTAGTGCAATGAAAACAAAACTTTTATTCATATTTTTTATTGTTCTTATCGTTTTTTCATGTAAATCGGGGAAGGAATTTTCGGAGAAAAAATTTTATATAGAGTCTTACGGGGATCGGTATAGAATAATGTTCTATAACGTTGAAAACCTGTTTGATCCAGAGAATGATCCTAATAAAAATGATGATGAATTTACTCCGGAAGGAGCAAGATTCTGGACTGAGTACAGAAAAAATGAAAAATTAAAAAATATTTACAAAGTTATTACAGCGGTAGGAGAGTGGGATTTACCAATGATTGTGGGACTATCTGAAATTGAGAATAGGAGAGTCCTCGAACAATTGATTTCTTACACACCTTTGCACAAGGCAGATTATAATATTATTCATTATGAATCTCCGGATTTTCGAGGAATAGATGTTGCGCTACTATACAGAAAATCATTATTTACACCTATTAATCATAATATTATAAGAGTTATATGGCCAGCACACCTTGGAACCGGAACAACAAGAGACGTACTATATGTTTGGGGCAGAACCATTAACGGGGATACACTTCATTTTTACGTAAATCACTGGCCATCGAGATATGCAGGTCAGATGGAAACAGAAGAAAAAAGAATTTATGTCGCAGGATTAGTAAAAAAACATACTGATTCTGTTTTAAGTGTTCATCCTAATGCAAAAATAATTATTATTGGCGACTTAAACGATCATCCTACTGATAAAAGTGTAGCTGAAGGTCTTAAAGCCCAACTTCAATTTGATAAAATTGTTCCAGATAAACTTTATAATCTTACTTATTATGTCGAAAAATATAAAGGCAAAGGCAGCCATAAGCATGACGGAATGTGGGGAATTCTCGACCAAATAGTTGTTTCGGGAACATTATTGGATACAACACAAAGCATATACACTCGGACGGAATATGCTGATGTTTTTGATGCAGATTTCTTGCTCGAACCTGATGAAAAATTTACCGGCAAAAAAGTTTTTAGAACATATATAGGATTCAAATATCATGGAGGTTTTAGCGATCACCTTCCTGTATTTCTTGATTTAAAACGAAAACTTAGCGACTAACTATTTTTTGAAAATAAAATAAACTGCCAGAATTAAGAAAACAAAACCAATAAGGTGATTTATACGGAATTGTTCGGTTTTGAAAAATATTAAAGAAAAAATTACAAAAACACTTAAAGTAATAACTTCCTGAAGTACTTTTAATTCCACTAATGAAAACGGGCCTCCATTGCCCTTAAAACCTATTCTATTTGCCGGAACCTGAAAAAAGTATTCGAAAAGTGCAATTCCCCAACTAATTATTACTATACCTACTAAGGATAACTTTGCGAGAAATGGTATTTCCTTGAATTTTAAATGTCCGTACCATGCAAAAGTCATAAATGTATTCGATAAAATCAATAAAATAACAGTATAGAAACCTTTCATAATTCTGAGATTAAATTTTTTGAATGCAAAATTATAAATAAAATTAAAAAAGGATTAACTTGATTTGATGTTGACAAAAAAGATTTTTAGGGTCTATCTTCTAAGTTCAAAGTTTGATCCAAGATAAAGTTTGCGTACTTGTTCGTCGTTGCTGAGTTCTTCGGCTGTACCGCTTTTTAATATCGTTCCGTCGTATAATAAATATGCTCTGTCGGTTATGGAAAGAGTTTCGTGTACGTTATGGTCGGTAATTAAAACTCCGATATTTCGTTTTTTTAATTGCATAACAATTTTCTGAATGTCTTCAACTGCAATTGGATCAACACCTGCAAAAGGTTCATCGAGGAGCATGAATTTAGGATCTATTGCAAGGGCACGAGCAATTTCTGTTCTACGTTTTTCACCTCCGGATAATTGATAGCCTTTGTTTTTTTTAATAGGACCTAAACCAAATTCTGCCATCAATTCAGATGTTTTTCTTAATTGCTCGCTTTTCGACAAATTAGTCATTTCAAGGATAGAAAGTATATTTTCCTGGACTGTCATTTTCTGAAAAATAGATTCTTCCTGCGATAGATATCCAATCCCTTTTCTGGCTCGCTTGTAGATAGGTTTTTTTGTAATTTCGAGCTCGTCTAAAAAAATTTTACCTTCGTTTGGTCTAATTAATCCAACGATCATATAAAAAGTTGTTGTTTTTCCGGCCCCGTTAGGACCAAGCAAACCAACAATTTCTCCTTGTTTAACCTCAAGGCTTACTCCTTTAACTACAGTTCGTTTTCCGTATCTTTTTACCAATCCTTCGGTATATAATTTCATTATGCTGTTTTTTGCAAATATATGAATAAATATTGAAATGGATTTTAACTAAAATTTCTTATTCAGAATTACCCTCTGTGGTACAAAAAGAAATATGATTCGGTATTATCTAAAAATGCTCCATCAAAACCAGCATCTATAATCTTTTTTATATATGAAGAATCATTTCCAAATATTATGTTTTTCCATTCCTGATTCCAGAATTCAACTCTGTATTCGTCTCCGTAGCCTTTGTATTTTTTCTTTATCCATGCAGGTTTACCAAGTTTCCATCCCGGTTGCCAGTAATATCGGTATTCTTCTGCTGCACCTATATTAATGTAAGATATCACCAATCTTTTGCTTCCATTCTTTTTTGTTTTTAATTGAGTTATTTCGTTATTAGTAAATATATCATCAACAAAAAATAAATCTATCAACAATAAATCATAATTAGTGTTTTTTAATGCATTAATCATTTCATTTTTTGTTGCAAAATTTTCTGAGTTTATAAGGTAAAGAAAGTTTTTAATCTCAGACAAATTATTTATGTTTTCGGAGTTTTCATTATAAATGAAGTCAGGAATTTGATTGTAATAATAATTGTTTTTTGTTCTGACAAAACATACAAAACTTTCGCTGGTATTTTTTTCAACAGCATCAGATATTTGTTCTTGATCGGATACATATTCGGAAACAATAATTTTTTTTACATGGTTTTTTAGTTGTCTTAAAATATTGAGTCTATATTGGTCAGCGGTCAGAGTTTTGTTATAAAATAATTCTTCTACTGCAATTCCATCAATTGCTGCAAAATATTCAAGCATGAGGTTATTGTCAGGGTTGGCATCAATGTATCCCAATTCAATTCCATTTTGGGGGATTATAATAAAATTCGGATTAATTGATTTAGAATAGTTTGAAATTTCAATAACAAATTCTTGCATTTTAAGTGCTGCATCTTTTGTTTTCTCTTCTTTTTTGCAAGAAAGCGCTTGCAAAACCACTATTAACCAAATAATTACTTTAAACGATAATTTAATTTTCTTCATTGTAAATAAATTTTTTTAATTCTACATTTTTATCATCAATAACTACATAACTAAAATTAAATAGCCAATCTCCTATATTTGTAAAAAGGGAGTTTTCACTTAGTTTGTACTGAAAAGGAATATGTCTGTGCCCAAATATGAAAAAGTCAATATGTTGTTTTCTCAGCATTCTTCTAGCATATTTAACCAGCCATTCCTTTTCGTAATCAACAACTTTAGGAAATTTATGATATTTTCTGCTGTTCGATGACCATACTGTTGCAATTCTGAAAGAAATAGAAGGATGAACGAAGCGAAACAAACATTGAAAAAACGTGGATCTGAAAATCATTTTTAAAAAATTATATTTTATGTCGTAAGGACCAAGTCCGTCTCCGTGTGCAATAAAAAACTTTTTGCCGTTTCTTTCAAAAATTTTGTAATTATCAATTATTTCCGCATTCATCACTTCTTTAAGATATCCGAAAGTCCACATGTCGTGATTGCCCTTGAAGAAACTGATTTTTATGCCGCGATCGCTTAATTCCCTGACTTTTGTGAAAAATTTAAAGAATCCTTTGGGAACTAGGTATTTATATTCGAACCAAAAATCAAAAATATCACCTGCAAAAATTATTTCTTCGGCATCGCATTTAATTTCATCAAGCCATTTTATCAAGAGATTCTCTCTAAATTCAGATGAAAATTTACTGCCTATTCCCAGATGTGCATCTGAAACTATGTAGATTTTTTTATTTGTCATCAAAATTTAAATTAATTATCTTATCAAAGCTCTCACCAAAAGAAAGTATTTTTTTATTTTTATCAATGGATATATAAAATGGAATTTTCTTAACTCCGTAAAGATAAACAACCGGACTTTCCCATGATTTGAAATCGCACACATTCACAAATCCATGCAGAGAATTAGATTTAATTGCGTTTATCCATCGATCTTTGTTGTTGTCAAGTGATACAAAAATAAACTCTGTTTCCGGGGTTGATTTTGCATAAGTCAAAATTTTGGGAATTTCTTTTGCGGCCGTCTTACTCCATGATGCCCAAAAGATTATCATAACAGGTTTATCATCAACGGAATACAGTCTGAAATCTTTATTCTCAGTATTTTTTAGTGTGAAATCAGGTAGTAAATTACCAACTTTTAAATTCAAATATTCTCTTTTTAGATTTTGTTGTTTTAATTTATATTTACTGATTTCACTTTCGAGAATTGCTGTTTGTTTGAGATCAGGATGATATTTTTGTAAATTTTCCAAAACAAATTCAAAAATTTCAAAATCATTATCAATTTTTAAAAGAGGAGAAATGCCAACATATTGATAAAGACCTAAATATATTATGGAAAGATTTTTATTTTCATGGATAAAATCAATGATAAACTTTTTGTCGTTTTCAAAGATTTCTTGAACTTCGACATTCATAACATGAATGAGTGAATCTATATTATAGCCTATTATTTTTGAGGAATCGGTAACTATTTTTTTCCTTTTTTCTATTTCGTAAAAACTTATCAGCAACCTTTCGTTAATCTTCTTTATTTTTTCACTTTCCGAAGACCCTGATATCTGATAATTTTTACTTATGTCGGGATAAGTAGCCGTAATTTCAATATGTTCTCCCGGATAAATCTTTAATGGGATAAAATTGTTATTGTCAATTTTTAAACGATGAAAAGAATTTTCAATTCCGTTAAGCGTTATTTTAAATTTTCCTTCTTTAGAAATTTTTGTAGTTACAATGGTATCAATAAATCCCGGATATGTTTCTTCGAGTTGAATTTTTTTATTTTCGGCTCCGATGATATTGCCTTCGATTACGACTTCGCTGTTTTTATTTTTGCATGAGCTTATAAAAAAAATGGAAATTCCGATAAAAAATGTAATGCCGAAAACAAAAATGACTTTTTTTATGTTATTTAAACTTAGCATTTTCTAATTTTGTAAAAATTTTGAGTTTTGAAAATTTACACAAATATAAACGAAAATATTCCAAAAGATTGCATAGTTACAATCGGAATTTTCGATGGTGTCCATCAGGGACATAAATTTTTATTAAATAATCTGATTAAAAATGCCGAAGAAAAAAGTAAGGAACACCTTGTAATAACACTCTGGCCACATCCCGGAATATTCTTTGGCAGAGATCTAAAACTTTTGAATACTCCTGAAGAAAAATTTGAAATCTTCAGAAATCTGGGGATTAAAAATGTTTTGGTTTTGGAGTTTAACCAGCAGCTTGCAAATTTTTCGGAAACTGAATTTGTTCGATTTTTAAAACATAAAGCAGATATTTCTGGGATTTTAAGAGGATATAATAATTCTTTTGGAACAAAAAGCAATTCAGCACAAAAAGAAATAGAATATCCTGTTGAAATAATCCTTTTGGATGAATATCGCCATGAGAAATTTGGAAAAATAAGTTCCACGGTAATTCGCAACAGCATTCTTGACGGAAATATTTCGGAGGCTAATCAGATGTTGGGATATAAATATCGGATTTCGGGAAGAATTGTTGATGGTTATAAGATAGGACGCACTTTAGGATTTGCTACAGCAAATGTAGGAGATATTCCGGAAATTAAATTACTTCCAAAAATCGGAGTTTATGCCGTAACCGTTGATGTTGATAAAATGACACATCCTGCAATGTTAAATTTGGGCTTTCGCCCCAGCTTCAACGGAAATAAATTAGGTATGGAGTTCCATATTCTGGACTTTGAAGGAAATATTTACGGTAAAGAAGTTACAGTGAATTTTTTTGAAAGAATACGCGATGAGAAAAGATTTGAGAATATTGATACTTTGATAGAACAACTAAAAAAAGATAAAATAGAAATTTCGAAATATTTTGAGAAACAAGGATTTTTCGGTTTGCAATATTAGTTTTAGGCGAGAAGTTGAGAAATGTAAAAAATAACTTTAATTGCTAATTGGGAAATCCAATAAAGTTTATTGAAAGGTATATAAAAATTTTGTATTTTTGTAAATTAAATATTTAATATAAAATAAAGATGGAAGAATTAATAGCAACAAATCCTTATAAAATTAAGGATATTTCACTGGCTGATTGGGGAAGGAAAGAGATAAAACTTGCCGAAACTGAGATGCCGGGATTAATGTCTTTGCGTAAAAAATATGGTAAAGATAAACCGCTCAAAGGCGCAAGAATAACCGGATCACTGCACATGACAATTCAGACAGCAGTATTAATAGAAACACTCGTAGAATTAGGAGCCGAAGTACGTTGGGCAAGTTGCAATATATTTTCAACACAAGACCATGCTGCTGCAGCAATAGCTAAAGCTGGTATTCCTGTATTCGCATGGAAAGGAGAAACTCTTGAAGAATATTGGTGGTGTACATTGCAAGCCCTTTCGTTTCCTAATGGGGATGGACCGACTTCAATAGTTGATGATGGTGGTGATGCAACGCTTTTAATTCATTGGGGATACAAAGCCGAAAACGATCCTTCATTTCTCGAAACTCCTTCTGCATCGGAAGAAGAACAAATTATAAAAAATTTGTTGAAAAAAGTATTGAAATCTGATCCGAACAAATGGCATAAGATGGTTGAACACATTCGCGGTGTTAGTGAAGAAACAACAACCGGTGTTCATCGCTTGTACCAAATGTACGAAAAAAAGGAACTTCTTTTCCCTGCAATTAATGTTAATGATTCCGTTACTAAGTCTAAGTTTGATAATCTTTACGGATGCCGCGAGTCCTTAGCTGACGGGATTAAACGTGCTACCGATATTATGATTGCGGGTAAAGTTGTTGTTGTTGCAGGATATGGTGATGTTGGGAAAGGTTCCGCACGCTCGATGCGTAGTTATGGAGCAAGAGTTATTGTTACAGAAATTGACCCTATTTGTGCTCTCCAGGCTGCAATGGAAGGTTTTGAAGTTACAACAATGGAAGAAGCAGTGAAAGAAGGAAATATTTTTGTAACTACTACCGGAAATTGTGATGTAATTACTCTCGAACACATGCTTGCCATGAAGAATGAGTCTATTGTTTGTAATATTGGTCATTTCGATAACGAGATTCAGGTTAACAGACTTGAAACATATCCCGGAATCAGACGTGTAAACATAAAACCACAGGTTGATCAATATATTTTCCCCGATGGACATTCGATAATTCTACTTGCCGAAGGTAGATTAGTTAATCTTGGTTGTGCTACAGGTCATCCTTCTTTTGTAATGAGTAATTCATTTACAAATCAAACTTTAGCTCAGCTCGACTTTTATAAAAATAATTACGAAATAGGAGTTTATCGGTTACCAAAACATCTTGATGAGGAAGTTGCTCGTCTTCATTTAGAACATATTGGGGTTAAACTGACAAAACTTACCGAAAAACAGGCAAATTATATTGGTGTCCCAATAGATGGACCATATAAGCCTGAACATTACAGATATTGATACTTTCTCCATAAATGTAAAAGCTGCTTAATTACCAGGCAGCTTTTTTATTTAATAAGAAAAAAACGTATTAGCCATCTGGAATTTAATTACTAAATGTAAAGTTTCACCACGTTGTTAATGGAAACTAATCTCTCCCTTTGCGAAGTGAAGCGTAGCGAAACGAATCAAAGGGAGAGGAAAAGTCGCCAATTAAATGATAACTTATTTAATTTTGTAACTATAAAACTATAATATAAAAAACATAAAATATGAAACAAGTATATCATACAAACGCAACGACAAATTTACACATGCGTATGGAAATAAACAAGAGTAATTTAACAAATTGGCAGTTAGCAAATAAATTTGGCATTTCTGAACCAACCGTTAGTAAATGGAAAAATAGGGAAAGTTTTGAAGACAAAAATTCAAGACCGCATACAATCCATTATGCCTTGAATGCCATGGATGAAGCACTTGCTTTATCAATAAGAAAATCTACATGGCTATCTTTAGATGAGGTATGGGAAATGCTCATAAGTGTTAACCCAAATATTTCCAGGACTTCCATTTACCGTACTTTTAGCAGAAATGGAATAAATAAAGTTCCCCAAAAGCAAAAAGAAAAAGCAAAAAAGTTTAAAGAATATGAACCGGGATTTATTCATATGGATGTAACTTATTTACCGAAATATGAAGGCATAAAATATTATCTTTTTGTTGCAATAGACAGGGCTACAAGAACTATGTATTATGAAGTATATGATGCTAAAACCTCTAAAAATGCAGAAGATTTTATGAATAAATGTTTGGATTTTTTTCCATTTAAAAAAACTCATATTTTGACAGATAATGGTCTTGAATTTACCAATAGTCTTATCAAATCTAAAAAGGGAAACTACTGTATAAAACCTTCTAAACTTGATAAAGTTTGTGAAAAAAACAACATTGAACATCGTCTTACAAAACCTAATACACCAAAAACAAATGGTTTAGTAGAAAGAGTAAACGGAATTATTAAAAATAACACCATTAAGATGAAGGAATACCATAATAAAGATGAAATGCAAACAGGATTATTAAAATTTTTGATATATTACATCCTTTATAGAAGACACGGAAGTTTAAGAAAAGAACTTAATGTGAAAACGCCTTTTGATGCTATCGAAAAATGGTTTGAACTTATACCTGAAATTTTTAAACAAAAGCCATTGCACTTTAAAAATAAAGTTTTAAATTTGCAATATATTAATACAAGTTATCATAAACAACCTTATGAAACTTAACAACTAAATACTTAATAAGACTAACTGATTAATAGATCTTGTAGGATTTTTATTAATTCGAATTTATTTCTGAGTCATTTAATAATTACATTAATATTAATAGGTATTGAAAATATAAAGAATATTATTCTCCAAATAAGTGCCGTATTGCAAAGCCGGATATTTAGCTGGACCTTCAATTTTTGATCCATCCGAGAGCATAAATTTGGAATGGCAATGTTTACAAACAAGGAATAAACCGGTAGAATCAACATCCAAAACAGCATCCGGGTTTGAAGGTTCGTAAGGGCAATTTCGTTCAAATGCTCTGTATTCATCAGTAAAATAACAGTAAATAATAATCCCTCTTACTCCACCTGTAATTTTTAAGTAGTTGCCCGGCGTTTTTAAGTCAGAAAATTCAGGAAGATCTAAATAAATCCTATAATCTACGTCTGCATACGGAATTCTTTCTTCTTTGTGGCATGAAAAAATGAAAATTAACATGAGAAAAATCGAAAAAATAAATATTTTTGTAAAATAGTGTTTCATAAATGATAGATTAAATGACAAAATTAGTAAAAAGTTTTTTATTGCCATTAATAACGTCAATATTGATATTTTTATTTCCATTAAATTCTTATTCGCAGTATAGAAGTATTGACGACGAAAAATTCATGAAAAAACAAAAAACACGTCATTATCGTCCCAGTCCTGAAGAAAGACGAGTGATGAAAATAGAAAAGCAACAAGAAAAGAAGAAAGAAAAACAGAAAAAGAAGGATGAACGCTTGCATAAAAAAGCTGTGAGATTGCATAATAAAAAAATTAATGGAGGAGGTAGAGATGTTGTTGATGGCAAAAAAACATATAAGCGAATGAAAAAGTCAAAAAGAGAAGCAAAAGAAAATAACAAATAGTTATTTTAAACAGCAAATAGGTAGAATTTTAACAAAAAGTTGTATATGTTTTAAAAAAAAGTTAAATTTAGTTTGTAAAAGATTTGGTACATTATTTTTTGTGTATTATTTTTACAGCTTTCAAATTGGGTTAAGTACTTATATGAAAAGATCTATTATGATACGAAGATTATTAAACACTTTTGCAGCACTGATATTAAGTGCAGGTTTAATGGCTCAAAGCGGAACGTTGAACGGACGAGTCACTGATGCGAATACCGGAGAACCAATTCCATTTGCAAATATTGTTATAGAGTTAAATGGATCAACGGTTACCGGAGGTACAACAGATTTTGACGGGAATTTCAGTATTAAACCTATTCCTGCCGGTAAATATGATGTAGTTGCATCTTATGTAGGATATGCGGCAGTTAAAGTTACAAATGTACAGATTCCTGCCGGAAAAATTACTTTCCAGAATTTTACTCTTAAACCGGCTGCAGAAATTCTCAAAGAAGTTGAAGTTGTTGAATATAAAGTTCCTTTGATTTCGAAGGACCAAACTTCTTCAGGAGGAACAGTTACTTCTGAAGAAATAGCTAAAATGCCGGGGCGTTCTGCTGCAGCGGTTGCAACAACAGTAGCCGGCGTTTATTCAGAAAATGGTGAAGTTGGAAGCATAAGAGGTGCACGTTCCGAAGGAACAGTTTACTATGTGGATGGAGTAAAGGTAAGAGGGAGCTCAGCTGTACCAAAATCTGCAATAGAACAAGTACAGGTTATAACTGGTGGATTACCAGCCCAATATGGTGACGTTACCGGAGGTGTAATATCTTTAACAACTAAAGGTCCAACTAGAGAATTTTTCGGAGGAGCTGAATTTGTAACTTCTCAATATCTTGATCCCTATGGATATAATTTAGGTGGTGTAATGCTTTCCGGACCAATCATTTCTGTTAAAGAAAAAGGCTCTGAAAGAAAAAGAACTTTAGCAGGATTTTTGATTTCTGTTGAAGGAAATTATGTAAAAGATGATTATCCATCTTTTGTGGGTGAATGGAGAGCAAACGATGACGTGAAAGAATATATACGCCAAAATCCATTAAGACTTGTACAAACTGTTGATGGTGCAATTATCTATCAAAATGCCGATTATTTACACAGCGATTCTTTCCAAAATTATAAAACTCGTGCTAATGCTGAAAATAAAGGTATTAATGCTGCAGGTAAAATTGATATTTCTCCTATCAAAGATTTAAATTTAACTTTCGGCGGAACAGTTGATATTAGAAAAAATAGACTTTATAGTTATTCAAACCAATTATTTAATTCTGAAAATAACGGACACCAATTCTACAATAACTGGAGAGTGTATGGCCGTTTAACTCAGAAATTTAGAGATAACAGCGATGAAGAAAAAGTTGCTATCATTAAAAATCCATTTTATACAATTCAGGTAGATTATTCAAAAACATTTAATAAACAATACAACGAAAAATTTGATGATAATTTCTTTGCATATGGTCATATTGGAAAATTTACTACTGTTCCCGAAAAATATTATCAATGGGGAGTAGATACATTGACTGGTTTGGAAGGATATATTCATGAAACTTTTTTCTACAGGATGACCGATTTCGAAAAAGGGCCTTATAATCCTGATTTAGCAAGATATACGGAATTATATTTTGACTACTTTAAAGATTATTACTACAAAGATAGAAATAGTGTAATACTTAATGGTGGACTATTAAACGGTATGGGGGCACCAAGTATTTATAGCATATGGGCAAGCCCAGGTAATCCTTATGCAAGCTATGCTATAAGTGATGCTACTCAGTTCAGAGTTTCTGCAGCCGGTAGTGCCGACATCAAAAATCATGAAATTAGTTTAGGATTTGAATTCGAACATCGCAAAGATTCTTATTTTGGATTAGCACCTTTCGGATTGTGGACACTTGCACGAAGTCTTACAAATTTCCATATTCTAGAAAGAGACTTATACAATCCTATTATATATAGAGATGCAAATGGAATTTTTAAAGACACAATTGATTATCCAAGATTGTACAGCCCGGCATCACAATCTCGATTTGACAAAAAATTCAGAGAAAGTTTAGGTCTTGCAATTAATGATCTTACTTGGTTAGATGTTGATTCATATGATCCTGATGTATTCAAACTTGAATGGTTCAGTGCAGATGAACTATTTAATCAGGGTAGCTCATATGTTGCTTATTATGGATATAATTATTTTGGTCAGAAATTAAATTATAAACCGACTTTTGATGATTTCTTTAACAAAACAGATGAAGAAGGATATAAAGAAAGACCAATTGCTCCATTTGAACCAAACTATGTCGCTGGATATATCCAGGATAAATTTGCTTTTAAAGATTTGATTTTTAATATCGGTGTACGTGTTGACCGCTACGATGCCAATCAAATGGTTTTGAAAGATCCTTATTTGTTACATGAAGCTTATACAGTTGGTGACGAAGACGAAAAGGGATTAATTCCCAATACTATACATCCGGATAACATTCCTTCGAATGCAATTGTATATGTTAATGACTTGAATAATCCTACAGCAATAAATGGTTACCGTGTTGGTAGTGTTTGGTATAATGCTCAAGGTATCGAAATTGAAAACCCGAATGCAATTGCTTCTTCAACAGGGATAGCCCCATATTTAATAGATCCTGATGCAGAGCTCAATTCAAAGGCTTTTGAAGATTATAAACCTCAGATTGTTGTTATGCCTCGTATCTCTTTCTCATTTCCAATATCTGACGAAGCTTTGTTCTTTGCACACTATGATATTTTGTCAAAACGTCCGACTTATGCTGCAAGACTTAATCCTATTCAATATTTGTTTATCAGACAATTGAACAACGATCTTTTAAATAATCCAAATCTTAGAACTGAAAAAACTATTGACTATGAATTAGGTTTCCAACAAAAAATTTCAAATACTTCATCATTAAAATTATCTGCTTTTTACCGTGAAATGCGGGATATGCAGCAAGCGATTGCTGTTTATGGAGCATATCCGGTAAATTATTATACTTATGGAAATATTGATTTTGGAACGGTTAAAGGATTTAGTGCAACCTATGATTTGAGAAGAACTGGAAATGTTTCATTAAGGGCATCCTATACTTTACAGTTTGCTAATGGTACAGGTTCAAGTTTTGAATCTGGAGCTGCAATTGTTAAATCAGATAAACCTAATTTAAGAACTACTATTCCTTTAGATTTTGACCAGAGACATAATTTAGCATTAACGGTGGATTATCGTTATGGTGGAAAAGTTAGTGGAACTACATATAATGGTCCAAAAATTTTAGGAAAGAGTATTTTGGCAAATACAGGTGTTAATTTTGTTATAAATAGTGGTAGTGGGTCACCTTATACAAAACGTAATCGTCCAAGTGGAGGAACAATTGTTGGATCTCTTAATGGTTCGAGAAAACCTTGGAGAACAAGCATTAACATGAGAGCTGATAGAGATATCAGAGTATTATTGGTTGACAAGAAAGAAGATGGATCAAAAGAAAAGTACGGTTACATAAATGTTTATATCGAAATATCTAATTTGCTAAATTCAAGAAATGTTCTTGGTGTATACGAATATACCGGAAATCCTGATGATGATGGGTTCTTGAATTTTGCTGATTATCAGTCGCAAATTGCAACACAGAATGATGAAATAGCTTTTCGTAATTATTATGCTATGTATATCAATTCTCCCTATAATTATAATTTACCAAGAACTATAAGGCTTGGAGTACAGTTTAATTTTTAATGTTTAAGGATTTTTTAAAGTTCGAAATATGAAAGGTTTGAAAAGTTTATTTTTAATTGGAGTTTTGGTTCTGTTTTCGATAGTATCTTATGCTGATGTCTGGAAAGGACAAACCAATCCAAAACCAACCCCAAGATCTACCGGAGGCTGTGAACCGGGTAAAACATCAACTGAACTTGCATATAATAATGTACGGGCATTAATTCACACAGGTGGTGATATGTGGTGGGATTTGCAAGGAAAAGCAAAGTATGAAGTACCTAAAGGTGGTGGAGTGAGCGCTCTTTTTGCAGGTGCAATTTGGGTAGGAGGAAAAGATGCAAATGGGCAGTTGAAACTAGCCGCACAGCGTTTTCGTCAAGATGGAATTGATTATTGGCCTGGACCATTAATTACATCCGGACCTGATCAGGCTTCAGTTTCTCGTGAAATTTGTCGTACTTATGATAAACATTTTGTGATTACTAAGGATGAAGTTAAAAAATTCCGTGAATGGTGGGCATGTACAAATGATCCAGATTGTACATTAGGAGAGGATTTTGCTGATTATCAAATACCTGATATAATATTGAATTGGCCAGCTCATGGACCTGCAGGCGGTTATGATTATTATTTGGCTCCTTTCTGGGATGTTGATGGAGATGGATACTATAATCCATTGAATGGAGATTTTCCATATTACGAATTTCCTAATGAGGGAATTACTGATGACCCTGATTGTATAAGACCAAGAAACAGAAAGCCTAAATTATTTGGTGATTACACTTTATGGTGGGTATATAATGATAAAGGTAACGTACATACTGAAACAGGTGGTGCATCAATAGGTATGGAATTTAGAGCTCAAGGTTTTGCTTTTACTACAAATGATGAGTTGAATGATATGACTTTCTATAACTATAACATTATAAACCGTTCAACTTATACATTGTTTAATACTTATTTTGGTGTATGGACTGATGCTGATTTGGGGTATGCAAAAGATGATTATACAGGTTGTGATGTACAGCGAGGGTTAGGATACATGTATAATGGAGATGATATGGATGAAACTGCTGAAGGTATTCAAGGTTATGGAAAACAACCTCCTTCAATAGGGATTGACTTTTTTGAAGGACCTTATCAGGATCCCGATGGTGTTGACAATCCAAATAGTTATGATACAATAAATGGTCGTTTAGTCTTGAATTGCAATAAAGGTGATATTTTAAATGGTAATATCAATGGGTTAAATTTCGGTGATGGAACTATTGATAACGAAAGATGGGGTATGCGTCGGTTCCTTTATTTCAATAATTATGGTACTGGAGCACATCCTGCAACTCAAGATCCACACTCCGCTATTGAACATTATAATTATCTAACTGGATTTTGGAAAGATAATACTCCACTTTGTTATGGTGGAACAGGACATTATGCCGGAGGTGGAGATATAAATACCCCAACAGATTTTATGTTTCCCGGAAAACCTACCACTGACCCATGTGGATGGGGACAAGGTGGTATACCTAAACCTGATTGGTCTGAAGAAACAGAGCAAAATCCTGCCGGAGATCGACGTTTTGTTCAATCTGCAGGTCCGTTTACTTTAACTCCAGGTCAGGTTAATGATATTACACTTGGAGCAGTATATGCTCGAGCTCCGTCGGGAGGCCCTTGGGCTTCTGTGGAAGCTGTGCGACGTGCTGATGATAAGGCTCAAATTTTATTTGAAAACTGTTTCCGAGTTCTTGATGGTCCTGATGCTCCAGAATTGAAAATAATTGAAATGGATAGAAAGTTAATATTCCATATATATAATAAACCTAGTAGCAACAATTACTTAGAAGCTTACATTGAAAAAGATCCTTCAATCGTTTGCGGAGGCGAAATTAGCCCTTGTGATGAATATTATAGATTTCAGGGTTATCAAGTATTTCAATTAAAAGATAAGTCTGTTAGTATCTCTGACAGATATAATAATGCTTTAGTACGCGAAGTCTTCCAATGCGATATTAAAGATGGGGTATCTCAACTTGTTAATTATTATTGGTCTGATGAATTGCAAGCAAACATTCCTGTTCAGGAAGTTAACGGTACTGATAATGGAATTGTTCATACTTTTGTTATTGAATATGATAAATTTGCCAGTGGTGATACTCGTTTAATTAATCATAGAGAATATTATTTTACGGCTTTAGCTTATGGATACAATGCTAGTTTACGTTATAATCAAACTGTTCAGGAAACATTCTTAGGGCAGAAAAAGCCTTACATAGCAGGACGTAATAATATTAAAACTTACAAAGCAATTCCTCATATTAACACCCCTGAAAATAATGGCACTATATTACAATCAGAATATGGTGATGGAGTTGAAATCACTATGTTAGAAGGACATGGAAACGGTAATCAAATAATTGATTTATCGGAAGAAACAATAAATCAAATTATGAGTGGATATCCATGGAAGGTTGATGCTAGAAAGTATGTTCTTGGCCGTGGTCCTATAAATGTTAAAATTATTGATCCTCTCAATGTTCCTGAAGATGAATATGAGTTGCGATTTGTTAATATAGATATTAATTCTTATGGATTATGTGGTTCCACAAATGTAGATTTAGCACAATCATTATATAAACCTTTCGATTATATATTAATTAATTCTAAAGGAGATACTATTTACAGTGAAGTTAAAGTTCCTTATGGTGACGGCTACGAACAGTTATTCCTAAATTATGGTTTTTCTATTACGATAAGTCAAAAGAATTTTGCAGGATATAGGGATCGTAATGATTTTCAGAATGGATTTTTAGAAGCCACCATAGAATTTAAAGATCCAACTAAACCTTGGTTGTTGTTTTTACCTGATGGAGATGGTTTTGACGAAATGAACTGGATAAGAGTCGGAACATACAAAACTAATGAAACCGGAGATTGTGCGGATAAGAGTTGGGATGATATAATTGGATGGGACGATCAACAAATTTATGAAAAAATACTTAATGGCACTTGGGCTCCATTTAGATTTGTTAACTCAGGTAGATATGGCTTCGCTCTCGAAGGAGCAAGAAATTTCCAAAAAATCGAACGTTTCGAGCCATTGTCAAGCGTTGATTTAGTAATTACAAGTGATACTTCGAAATGGACAAGATGCTGTATCGTTGAAATGTCTGAAAATGAATGGATTCCAGATCCAGATTGTCCGGGTTTATTTAAATTAAAGTCGCCATGGGTTAATTATCTTAGTAAAGGAAATGCTTTAAAATATGCATTAAGAAAAGATCCATCGGTTGACAAAATGGGTAATCCAGATAATAGTGGTACTTACGGAATGGGATGGTTTCCCGGCTATGCTATAGATGTTCGTACAGGTCGTAGACTAAACATAATTTTTGGTGAAGATTCATGGTTAATCGGTGATAATGGTGGTGATATGAAATGGAATCCGACTTCAAAGATTTATTCTCAAACCGGACCTGTATTTGGAGGTAAACATGTAATTTATATAATGGGAGACAATCAAAACTTTACACAAGCTGCCTTTAATGCTCCTCACTATGATTCATGTAAATGGATTTACGAAAATTTAAAGAAATATGATGAAACCGGAGTTGCTGCTACTTCTCTAAATCGAGCATGGGCAGCAGCAATGTGGGTATCAATTCCATTACAAAATCCAAATTTTGATTTTCTTGCTACAGATGTGAAAATTCGACTACGTGTTGCAGGTCCTTACCACAAAGGGATGAATGAATTTGCTGTTATGGATTCTGCTAATGTTAAGAATGATAACTTCCCATTATTTAAATTCCATACGAGAGATGTTAAGACTATTAAGAGCGATAATCCTACAGCTGTTAATGCTTTAGATATTATACGTGTTGTGCCTAACCCTTACTATGGTAATTCTTATTATGAAAATACACAGTTGGATAACTACGTGAAGATTACCAACTTGCCAGAAAAATGTATCATAAGCATCTATAATATTAATGGAACTTTGATACGACAATTTAATAAGGATAATAAGAACACTTATTTAACTTGGGATTTAAAAAATACATATGGTATTTCAATTGCCAGTGGTGTTTATATTATTCACATAAATGCTCCCGGAATCGGAGAAAAAGTGATTAAGTGGTTTGGAGCTTTGCGTCCAATTGATTTAAATAATTTCTAAAATTTATTAAAGTATAAGATATGAAGAAATTTAAAGTAATATCCGGTATAATCATAGTAACAATGATTTTATCATTGTCGAATCCCATATTTGCCGGTAATGAGCAAAGAGCCGGGTCAAGTGGAGCATCAGAGCTTTTAATAAATCCTTGGGCTAGGAGTTCCGGTTTAGGTAATGCTAACATAGCAAACATAATGGGTGTTGAAGGGATGGGACTTAATGTTGCAGGTTTGGCATTTACAAAAAAGACCGAATTAATATTTACCAACACTCAGTGGTTGCTCGGTTCGGGTGTTATTATTAACAGTGGAGGTTTTTCTACTAAAGTTGGTGAGGCAGGTGCTCTAGGCATAAGTATAATGAACATCAACTGGGGTGAAATTGAAATTACTACTGACGCATTACCCGAAGGAGGTATTGGTAGATATTCTCCGACATTTAGTGTTATTGGACTTTCATATGCTCGTGAATTCTCGAACAGTATTTATGGTGGATTAACTTTGAAAGTTATAAACGAAAGTATATTTAACGTAGGAGCTTCCGGAGCTGCCTTAGATGCTGGAATCCAATATGTAACAGGAGTTGGAAAAGATAAAGCAGGAAATAGAAATAGAGATAATTTACGCTTTGGGATTACTATGCAAAACGTTGGTACTACCATGAAATATACCGGCGATGGGATGTCTTACATGGGTTGGTCAACCAATGGAACTAGTATGACAGTTGAACATCGTAGCCAAGAATTTGAATTACCATCTTTAATTAGAATAGGATTTTCATATAAAATGAGATTATTTGGTGTTGTTAACGAAAACGAAGAAGTTGATGCAAAACATTTTCTAACCTTGATGGGTAGCTTTACTTCTAATTCTTTTACAAAGGATCAATATCATTTCGGATTAGAATATGAATTTAATAATATTCTTTTCTTGAGAGGTGGTTATATGTATGAAGATGGAATAAATACCGTTAATACTCAAACAGCATTGACAGGTCCTACTGCCGGTATGAGTTTGCAAGTACCAATTAATAAAGAAAATAAATCTGTATTGGCAATTGATTATTCATATAGATTTACAAATCCTTTTAATGGTATTCATACTTTTGGAGTAAGAGTAACTTTATAAAATTTAGTTGCGTATTTAAAAATTATTATGTATATTTGCAAAAGAAATCCTGTCAAAGGGATTTCTTTTGTTTTATATCAAGTTAAAAAAAATGATTATGTCGGAAATAGTGTACTTAACGGCTGAAGGTTTACAGAAACTTAAAGAAGAATTAGACAGACTTATTAATATCGAAAGACCGTCCATTAGTAAGCAAATAGCAGAAGCAAGAGATAAAGGCGATCTTTCGGAAAATGCTGAATATGATGCTGCTAAAGAAGCTCAGGGCCTTCTCGAAATGAAAATAAGTAAATTGCAACAAACATTACTTAATGCCAGAATTATTGATCCGAAACAGATTGATACTAATTCTGTTCAAATTTTAAATAAAGTTACTTTAAAAAATTTAAAAACTGGCACTACAATGGAATATACTATTGTTTCGGAGTCTGAGGCTAATCTGAAAGAAAAAAAGATTTCTGTAAACACTCCTATCGCCAAGGGATTACTTGGCAAAAAAGTTGGTGATGTTGTAGAAATACAAGTTCCTAATGGTGTTGTTACTTTTGAAATAATAAACATTTCGATTTAATATGGCATCAATATTTACTCGAATCATTAAAGGTGAAATTTCTTGCTACAAAATAGCTGAGGATGAAAATTTTATTGCATTTCTTGATATTAATCCATTAAAAAAGGGGCATACTCTTGTTGTTCCAAAAAAAGAGGTAGATTATATTTTTGATAATTCAGATGAAATACTATCCAAAATTTTGGTTTTTGCTAAACGTGTTGCCAAAGCAATTGAAAAAAATGTTACTTGCAAACGTATCGGAATCGTTGTAATTGGCTTAGAAGTTCCTCACACGCACATACATTTAATACCGATGGACAAGGAATCTGATTTGTCATTTTCTAATCCTAGAGTAAAATTAACAGCAGAAGAATTTTCAGAGCTTGCAACGAATATCTCCGCATCTGTTGTATTATAAAAAAATATATATATAATTCATAATTGTCAAAATAAGGGAATTTTACATTTTCTTATTTTGCTTTTATCGGGACAAATTTTTACTAGTTGGTTTATCGAAAGGTTTAATTCAGGATGAACAAAATTGGGGTTTATTTCATTCATAGGTAACAGTACGAATAATCGGTCAGTAATACGAGGATGTGGAATCCTCACCAAATTATTTTTTACAACTAAGTTATTAAAAAATAAGATATCTATATCCATAGTTCTGGCTTCGTAGCCTTGTGAATTGCGAACTCGTTTAAGTTCATTTTCAATCTCTAAGGCATTTTCCAAAACTTGTAAATAATCTAAATTAGTTTCTAAATAAACTACTGCATTCAAAAAATATTTTTTATTTTCAAATCCCCAGGGTTCCGAAAGAAAGGGAGAAGATATTTTGAGCGGATTTGAAATTTTTTGTTCAATTAATTTAATAGTTTTTCTTAAATTATCAACTCTATTTCCAAGATTACCACCTATCCCTAGATATACTTTATTCATAATGAAATCTTTATATTTTTTTGGCCTTCTGTGCAATTATTGCAAATCGAAATTTTTTTTCTGTCTGTAAAAACTTGATTTACAAAATTTTGATATTTTATTGAATTTCTAATTTCAGAGATTGTTGATTTATTAACATTTCCCAATACATTTTGAGAATTTTTATCAAAACAGCACGGAAGTAACTTCCCGTCGAAACTTATTACTGAGCCAAAAATAATTCTTTTACATTTGTTTTTTATCGGATATTTAAGCATAAGTTTATTATCAACTAGCTTATATCTTGAAAATTTAGGGTTATCAGGTAGAATATTAATGTTCTCAAAATCCGATATTTGAGCTGTTTTTAAAGATATTTTATCAATTTTATAATAAGATAAGAATTCTTTAAGTTTAGAAATATCGTTTTGATTATGTTTGAAAATCAAAAATTGGACTTCGATATATGGCCTTATTTTTCGAGGAAGTGCCGATAATAAATCGAGAGTTTCAGTTACTTTATTAAGGTCTGAATTTTTTCGGTATTTAAGATAAGTTTCATCTGTAATTCCATCAATTGAAATTATTAATTTATCGGGAAGAGAATTTTTTATTTTGTTAAAAATTTCAGGAATTAAAACTGCATTTGTAGAAATTTCTGTAAAAATTTTATTTTCTCTTGCAATTTCAATCAATTTTTCAATTTGGGGATGTATGAATGGTTCACCTTGAAAATATAAAAGAATGTTTATTAGGTATTTTTTGTTGTCGGAAATGATTTTTTTAAATAATTCTATATTAGCAAAGCCTTTATTGCGTAAACTTTTGCCATTACCTACAGGGCATTCGAAACATTTCAAATTACAAAAATTCGTAGGTTCGAAACTAATAAAAGCTGGATATGAGAGTTTATTAATCCTTTTTAATAAATAGCTAAAATACAACCTTATATAATTGTATATCTTTAATGGAGTAAGATATTTTAAATATAAAAGAGCTTGCAAATCTTTAGGTTTTGCAATTATTCTGATTTTGATTTTATATATTTTTTATAGTTCAACCAAATCCCTAAAGCAATAAGAAGGAGTAGCAATATTGAACAAATGTAAGAGATTATTACTCCGGTTTTATACATTTCAGATTCGTATTTGAATGTAATTGTGTGTTCACCAGCCGGAACAATCATTGCTCTAAGTACATAGTTTACCCTAAAGTGTTTACTTTCCTTATTATCAATATTAACTCTCCAACCTTTAGGATAATAGACTTCGGAGAAAACAGCCAGCATATCTTTAGATGTATTTGATTTGTAAACCAAATAATCCGGAGCATAATCAATAAGCTTAATAGTAGCCAGGGAATCTTCTGATGGTGTGAAGTTCCCGATTAAGTCTTTGAATCTTTGGTCAATAATAGCCTCATTTGCAGGATTAATATTACGAAGCATGCTTATTTCTTTGTCCGCATTTTCTACCCATGTGAATTTTGATACAAACCAGGCATTGCCTAAAGCATTTTTATTTAATAGTGCGGGCATGTTGGGATTGTAGATTATATATTTTGAGTTAAGCATATTTAGAATCGGCGTAATTCCCTTTGAATCAAAAATATTTTGGATGTCATCATGCTTAAATCCACTTTGTAAGGCTGAGTTAGCAATATACTTAACTAGTTCAAATTCTCTCCACATTATCGAATCGTATAATTCTTGGTATCTGCGGATTTTTGCACCACTATATCCGCCAATTGAACGGTGATAAAAAGAAGTAGACCCATCGTTAAAAGTACTGACAGAAACATTACAAACCCTGTAATGTAAATCATTATCTTTCAAGATGGATTCATCAGCGATTGTTTTTTCGTAAGGGATTTCATATTTTCTTTTTGAAACATAATTTTCATCATTCAAATACCTGCGATTAATGGTCCATAAATCTGCAATAAAAATTACAGCAAATGCAGCTATAGCAATATTGGGTTTAATTTTTTTCTTAATAAGCAAGAAAACAACTCCTGCTGCAAGCATAATGAATAATAGCGAACGCAAAGCATCATTTCTTACCATATTAGCTCTGTCTTCGTAAATTGCATTTACGAGAGAATTCTGAAAGTCTTCTTTTGCTGAAGCATATTCAGGTCCATCGGGAAAATATGAAGCCAAAATTTTGGCAAATTCCATTTCGCTTTTTCCTTCACCGCTGATACCTGTAATGGTTGGATTAACAATAAATGCCATCGTAATTAATCCTGTAGTTCCAAGAGCAATGTAAAAACTATTAAGCAGTTTTTTTGTATCAATTTTGTTTTCAATTATTTCTTTAATTACTAAGATTCCAAGCAATGGCATGGCAAATTCGGCTAAAACCAGAATCATCGAAACTGTTCGGAACTTGTTGTATCCGGGAACATAATCCAAGAAAAAGTGTGTAACAACATCAAAGTTTTTACCCCAGGATAGTATTATTGATATTATTGTAATGGTTAGTAAGCACCATTTAATTTTTCCTTTGACCACAAGCAATCCGAATATAAAAAGAAAAACAATTGCAGCTCCGACATAAACTGGTCCGGAAGTAAATGGTTGGTCGCCGAAATATGTTGGCATTGATTTAGACAGTTCTTTTACTGCCTGTCTGCCAAAATATTTTTCAATAACCTGCATAGAGGCTGCATCCTCCGAAATTTTAGTACCTGAAGCACCACCTTTAGCATTTGGAATTAGCAAAGTAAATGTTTCGTCTATTCCATAACTCCAACTGGTTGCATAGGATTTGTCAAGTCCGGTAGTTCGGTCGTGTTGAGCTGTTGATAATTCGCTTTTTCCTCTAATACTATACTTAATATATTCCTGATTTGTGAGAATAAAAGCTGCGTTAATTCCGATTGCCAGAACTACACCAAGAATTAAAATTCCTGAGGTTTTAAGGTAATTTATTATAGTCTTTTCACGTATAGAATAGACAAATTCAAAAATTACATACACAAGAACCATCATTCCCGTATAGTATGTAATTTGAACATGATTGCTCAATATTTGTAAAGCGAGGAAAAATGTCATCAAGAACATTCCTGCCCAGGCTTGTTTTCGTTCGTAAGCAAGATAAAATCCTGCAAAAATAGGAGCCATAAATCCTATTGCAATTGCTTTGGTAAAATGTCCTGCAGCAATAATTATGAAAAAATAGGAAGAAAATGCAAATCCAATTGCTCCTGCTATAGAAAGCCAAGGATTTATCTTAAATACGTTAAGTAAGATGTAAAATCCCAATAAATACCAAAAGATAAGATTAAAAGGGATAGCATCACCAAAAATTAAAAATTTATAGATTTTAAAAAATATATTCTCTTTTTTTGCAGTAGTAATTGCATAATCAGGCATTCCTGAAAACATTGAGTTGTTCCAGAAAACCAACCTGTCGTGTTCTTTTTCGTAGTTGGTGTTTTCTCTCGAAACAGACATGTAAACATTGTAATCGTGAGTTTGCAGCTTTTTGCCTTCGAGTAATGGACTACTGTATGTCCCTGCAATGATTAAAAATAACACAAATGCTATTAAATGTGGTAAATTCTTTTTTAACAAATCCATAAACATATTCAATATTTTTTTTGTAAAAATAGTAACAAAATTTTAGCTCTAGAAATTATAAATATTAATTTCTGTTAAAATTATCCAATAAATCATTTTTGATGAATAATTCTTTGCAATATGAATTCTAAATTTAATGTTGAACATGTTTTTTTAGTAAAAAAAAGTAATTTTGTAAAATGAATTGAATTCTTGAATGAAGAAAAATTATTATTATTTTCTGCTTTTATTGTTATTGGTACCTTTGAGCTTATTTTCTCAACATGAAGGTATTGAAAGGCATTTTAATTCTTATGTGGTAAATATAATACCTGCCGAAGATACAAGATATTTTGATGATACATTAACAAATGAATTTCACTTGTTTTTACCACAACAACGAATTTGTACTAGCAATCTCGGTTTTATGAATCCTGGTACTCCGTTTATACCTGCGTTGTTCAGTAAACAACCTTCACATGAATTTCAATTTTTTTCCTATTACTATCCTTTTATTCAACATCATTCAGAGTTTTTATATTTTGATGCTCGTAAACCTTTTACGCTGTTTAGATTTAGAGGTGGAGGTAAAATAAATGAATATACGGGATTTTTGCATACACAAAATATAAATCCGCAATTGAATTTTGTTTTTAATTATGATGTTATTAATTCTGATGGACTTTATCAATACAATTCGTCAAAGGTTCATGCTTTAGGATTTGGCACTGCATACACAAAGCGAAAATATCAGTCGTATTTCAATTTTATTTTTAACTCTATATCACACAGAGATAACGGTGGTATTAAAAATGAAGAAGTATTTGAATCTGGACGATTTCGTTCAGACCTTCTGGATGTAAACCTATATGATGCTGGAACAAAGCTTCAACAACTTGGGGTTCAATACAATCAAGAATATAGAATCGGAAAATATCAGATAGATACAGTAATTATAAAAAAGGATACATCAATAAATAAAACACTTCAGAGTAAATTCTCCATAATTCATCAATTAAGTGCCGACCGTTATTACAGAATTTATTTCGACAAGCCTTCAAATTTTTATTCCAATATTTATCGAGACTCATTGAAGACTTTCGATTCAATCAGCTATAAAACATTAAATAATAATGTGCTGTTAAAATTTGATTTTAATGGAGTTGGTAAAATACAATCATTCGTTATTTATGCAGGTATTCAAAATTTTTTTTACAAAACAGTATTTCATGAAGAATCAAACACTTATTTATCAAATTACATATTCGGAAATATCTCATTAAATACACAGAAGTTGAATTTTAGCTCAGACATTTCATATTGCATTTTAGGTGCAGATATATTTGATACCCAAATACAAAATAATTTGACAATAAATTTTAGTAATAAAAATTCATTTAATGCATACCTTAATTTCTTTAATTTAAATCCAAATATTTTTACATATTACTTTAAATCTAATCATTTTGAGTGGGACAATTGGGATGTTTTAAACAAAACAAATACTTTATCAATAGGAGGAGCTTTTGATGTAAACAAATACAGTTTTGAAATAGGAACAGATATAAATGTTTTAAGAAATTATATCGTATATGATTATAACGCTTTACCTGTACAAATTTCATCATTGAATTTAGTTGCAGAGGCTTTTATTAGAAAAAACTTCTTACTTCGAAAACTACATTGGGATAATATATTTACTTATCAATACATCTACAATCGGAGCTTGATTCCTTTGCCTGAATTTGTTGGATATAGCTCAATATATTATATGTCTCCAATTTTTAAAGGTGTTATGATCCTGCAAGCAGGAATAGATTTAAAAATTCATTCTTCGGTTTATGCTTATGCTTACATGCCTGCAACAGGAGTTTTTTATCTTCAAGATAAGCGACAAATCGGGGACTATCCGAATTTTGGCTTTCACATTGTAACAAAAGTAAAAAGATTTAGAGGATTTGTAAAAATCAGCAATGTTAATTCCGTTTTTATGCGAAATACATATTACCTTTTATACAGAATTCCTGATAATCCTTTTTCATTAAATTTTGGAATATCATGGGAGTTTTATGATTAGAAATTTTTTTCAAAAAACTAATTATATTCAAAAATAAAAAGATATCTGGATTTAAAGTTATAGAAATTTGATAATTGTAAAGATAGTCTTTTAAATTTATATTCAAATTCATGTTGTAAAAAAATCTCAAAATTATCATTAGAAATTATGAAGTGATTTAATTTATCTGGAATGATATTTTTCAGGAATTCATATTCAAATTTATGTTGTTAAATTTTATCTTTATAAATAGTTTAGAAGTTGTGAATGGAATTTTTGAAATGAGGTTAAAATTTTTTGTTTGGTATTTATATTAA
>Ga0209506_1000313_pt1 | contig 68382 bp, 49 predicted proteins | sample AD_JPNHG2_MetaG_FD_184409 | JGI IMG/M metagenome (GOLD analysis project Ga0209506, IMG submission 184409) | Active sludge microbial communities of municipal wastewater-treating anaerobic digesters from Japan - AD_JPNHG2_MetaG (SPAdes) (version 2) | ecosystem: Engineered > Bioreactor > Anaerobic...
TCAGCTCACTGCCCCTGATCTTTCTGATCGTCAACATCCCTCCCGCTCCTTTCCGCAAGATATCCGACCGGTTGCTCTGCTGATGCTTCCATCCGCAGTCTATGTAAGCAAAAAAGCCGGATTCCGTCTACCCCGAAGTGTTTCCCTGATAAACAACGCGCGAGCCCAGTTCAAATAAAAACGCCCTGGTGGCAGGGCACTTTTCTCTTATTCTCAATGGACAAAACGGCAGCCGGCCGGTACAATGCAGGCGTGAAAGCGGAACCGTACCGTGTGCGGGCTTGTCACACCTGTCGACCTCGGTGGGCGGCAGTTCTGTCTGGGAACAAATCGTCAAAGAAGGGAGCGTTCGGTTATGAATGATCATGATCAACCGGGCCATGTGGCGCTGGATACGCGTGTCGCAGACCTCACCATCACGCCGGCGGAACGGGATGTTTTGCGGCGTCTGGGTGAGCGCGTCATGTCGTTATCCACGCGTCAAATCGAAGCGGAGAAGAAGGTGCTTTGGATGCGCACCAATATGTTGCAGCCCGCGCGTCCGTTGATTTTGTGCGACCCTGAGTTCAGTTGGCGCGAGATCATTCCGGATTCTTCGCTGGAATGCACGCACAGCCTGGCAAGACATTGGGAGCACCGGCTGCGTAAGGAGATTTTTTGGGGCGAGAAGATGGGGGACGACCGGGTGGTCGAGAGCCGTTTCAAAGTGGGGTGGGTCTACAAGCGGACGTATTGGGGGCCGGACACGTCGTCGATCTCACCCCAGCCAATGCTGACGGATTTGAATGATTTGAGCGGGCTTCAGTTCCAGACGATCACGGTGGACCGCGAGGCGACGACGGAGGTCGTGCACCTGGCGCGCGAGGTTTTTGACAGAGTATTGCCGGTTAAGTTGCGCGAGCAATGGTATTGGTCGTTGGGGCTGACGCGTGAATTGATCAAGCTGCGTGGTTTCGACCGGTTTATGCAGGACATTCGGGAAAATCCGGACGGCGTGCACAACCTGATGGCGTTTCTGCGGGATGGCACCTTGGACTTGATCACCTTCTTGGAAAACGCGGGGCTTTACAGCTTGAACAATGAGGGCGACTACATCGGTTCCGGCGGCTTCGGCTGGACCACGCAGTTGCCGGCCAAGGATTATCAGGGCACGGCACGTGCCAAAGACCTGTGGGCGCTTTTTGAGAGTCAGGACACCAAGGCGTTGTCGCCCGAGCTGTTTGACGAGTTTGTGTTGCAGTACCAGAAGCCGGTGATGGAACGCTTCGGATTGGTTTGCTACGGCTGCTGTGAGCCGATCAGCGAACGCTGGCACCTGCTCAAGGATATCCCGAACATCCGGCGCGTCAGTGTGTCGCCGACGTGCGACCGCGCCAAAATGGCAGCCGCTCTGCAGGACAAGTATGTCTACTCCTGCCGCCCGAATCCCGCGATCCTTTCGGCCAGCACCTTTGACGAGGATGCCGCCCGTAAGGACATCCGTGACATCCTTGAAAAGGCCAGAGAGTGCTGCCTTGAGATCATCATGAAGGATCACGACACGATCCATAATGATCCCTCTCGGGCGGTGGCCTGGTGCAAGATCGCCAAGGAGGAGATCGCCCGTTACTATAAGTGAGGCGTTGTGAGTGCGGGAGCTTGTTCCCGCACTCCAAGGAGCCATTAGGAATTAGGCGTGATCATTTCTAAATCCTAATTTCTCTCTCGGGTGCGCTTCAACCAAGCTGAGGCGCACCCGCGATACGCCCCGCCCCGCCGTTGACACTTACACACAATTCAGTCACAATACTTCCAACAATTTCGATAATCGCAGGATGGGTGCAGGCTGGTGCCTTCACTCGACTTTCTTGCAGCTTGAAAGGACAGTATGCAAAGCCTGATCAATCATTTGAACCAGCTTCAGGAATTGGTCCTGATACGCGATGAGCATCGGACCACCGGCGACGGCCGACACATGGAAAGCCTGAACAACTCCATCGATCAATTGACCGACAAGCTGCCGCCTGACATTAAATCGCTCTACCAGCGTCTCTACAAAAAAGATCACATCGTGATGGCGCCGATGTATAACGGGTGCTGCGCGATCTGCGGCATGCGCATGCCAATCAGCCAAGTGCAGGCGGTGCGCCTCTGCAAGCAGATCCAGAACTGCCCGAGCTGTGCGCGCATTCTGTTCGAGGAGAGCGATGCGCCGCGTTGGGTCGGAGAGACGCCCAGCCGTACGGAGCCCCGCAAGTCAGGCATCTCGCGCTTTTCGGCCGAATCGCTCATGGTGCCGGACCTTAAAGGAACGACCGGAGCCGAGGTGATCGCCGAGCTGGCATCGCTGATGGAGCAGAAGAACTTCGTTTCCGGTGCGGAGAAGCTGGTCGAATCGGCCTTGGAACGCGAGGCGGTGTTGAGCACGGCGATGGAGAACGGTCTGGCCTTCCCCCACGTGCGCGGTGTGGAGGGCGGCGGCCTGACGCTCGCGCTCGGCGTGTCGAAGAAGGGCGTGAAGTTCGATGACGCGGGCAATGTGTGCAACATCATTTTCTTCATCACGATCCCCACGGCCGTCAGCGCGTTTTATCTGCGCCTCATGTCGGGCCTCACGGAAACTTTCCTGAAGGAGCAGAACCGCGAGATGATCCTCACGGCCGAGACGCCTGAGCAGCTCTGGAAAGCGCTCACAAAGGCGACACGCTGGTCGATCAAATAATCTCCCCGTCGATAACGACGGCCGCAGCGCGGCAAGAAAGGCGATATGCAAGAGTTCTGGGCCGTAAGGGGCGGGGTGTTATGTGCCTTGCTTGCTGGCGTGATCTACGCGCAACAGGGGCCACGCGAGATGCGGCGCAACGGCACGCGTGCGCCGCGAGACGCCGGCACGGTTGCTCGGACGGCCGCAGCGCCGGCGGCCGAATCCCCCGCCGAACAGCGGGAAGAGGATGCGTTCTCGCTGCCGGCGCGTAATCAACCTGCCGCAGACTCTGCAGATTACACGCGCCTGCTCGAACAGTTCCTGAAGAGCGAAAAAGAGCAGTTGGAGGTGGTTTTCTATCGCTGCAAGTTTGTCGCTGCGGAAACCATGCGGCGGTTGTTGGAGAACTTTCTGACGCCGGCCGGCACCGTGGGGCGCAGCGACGAGGACGATATCGTGGTCGTTTCCGACGTGCCGTCGCGTCTGCCGCAGCTCAAGCAGATTCTGGAGCAGGCGGATCAGCCGGTGGCGCAGGTGCTGGTCGAGGCGCGCATCGTCGAACTGGAGATTAGTGACGATCTGGTACGTGACATCCACATGGGCGTCGCAAAGATGGGCGAGTCGGACTCGGTCCGGAAAATCTTTCAAGAATTGCTGATTCCCAACTCCGCCGGCTCGGGGCCCGAGGATCTCACGCGCACCTTTTCCGCAGGAAAAGGCTCGGACGGTCGGCTCTGGTCGTTCGTCGGGCTTGACCAGGTCAAAATCTGGGCGATGATCAATTTCCTGCAGGAGCGGGGACGTGCGCGCATCCTTTCCTCGCCGAACCTCGTGATCCGGCGGGGCGCCGACGGCAACATCATGACTGGTGAGAAGGTGCCGGTGCTGTCGCGCACGATCACCGGCAGCAGCGAGAGCATTTCGACGCGGTTCGAGAATGTCGGCGTCAAGCTGATCGTCCGGCCGCTGATGATCTCGGGCTCGCGCATTCACGTGAAGGTCAACCCCGAGGTGTCGAGCTCGTCGCGCACGGTGGACACCGGCGGCTTTGAGACGCCGGTCATCGTGGTGCGCAGCGCCAGCACGGAACTGGAAGCGAACGACGGCGAGCTGATCACCATCGGCGGACTGATGCGCCAGGAACAGCGCGAGACCGAGAAGCGCATCCCCTATCTGGCCGACATTCCCTATCTGGGCTTGCTGTTCCAGTACAAGAAGACCAAGGCGTTCACTTCGCAGATCGTGATTTTCATGACCATGCGCCTGGTTGAGCCGGGGGCGTTTGACCGGCTGGGCGAAACACAGGCGGCCGGCGTGACCGAGGATCTGCGTGCGCGGATCCAAGCGATTGAAGAAGAGGTCGCCCGCGACAACCAGGCCATCTGGGGCGAGATGAAGAAGTGAGTGCTGTTGGCGTACCGCGTGCGCAGCCGGTGAAAGGACAGAGGCGATCCGTGTTCTATCGTGTCCAACTGTATGTGGTGCTGGCGGCAATGGCACTGCTGTCCGGGTGCGCGGAGCGCACGAAAACACCGGCGACCGAGAGCCTGGACCGCTTCTACACGGTGCGGCGCGGCGGCTTCAACATCGCCTTCCGGCTTGAGGGCCAGCTTGATGCCATTAGGAGCCAGCAGTTACGGTTTGACGGCAAGCGCGGTCATGGCCAGCTCAAGCTGGTGGATCTGGTGCCAGACCGCACGACGGTCTCATCAAACGATGTGATCTTCAAGTTGTCGGACGAATGGTTTGTCGAGCAGGAGAAGGACCTCACGCGCAAGCTGCAACTGGCCGAAGAAGATTACAAACTGGCGCTGCAGGATCTGGAGATGATCCGGGCCGACAACCTGACCGAATTGAAATCCGCGGTGGATGCGTTGCGGGACGCGCAAGAACAATACGAAAAATATAAGGACGAGGATGCGCCGCGCAAGAAGAAGGATCTGGTGCAGGCCACGCAGGATGCCTCGACTGCCTACGACAGCGCCAAGCGTGCGCTGGATGAGGCCAAGAAAGCGTTGACGGATACGATTTCTCAGGAGCCCGAAGCCGTCACGGCCGCCGAAAAAAAAGTGGCTGAAGCCGAGAAAGCGCTATCTACTGCGGAGCAGGCGATGGATAAGGCTTATTACGAACTGCGCATCTTCAAGCGTTACGAGTATCCGCAAAAGATCTCAAAGCTGGAAGAGGCGGTGATGAAGAGCCAGTTGACCGTGCAGCGCACCATCGTGAGTAACAATGCCAAAATCAGTAAGAAACGCATTGAAATCGCCAATCGCGAAAAGCTCATTATGGATTATCGCGATGACCTGCGGGGCATTCAGTCCGACATGGAGAAGTTAGTGATCCGCGCACAGGCCGACGGCATGCTGATCCACGGCGAGAACCGGCGCAACCGCTGGGATACGCCGAAGGAGATCAAAGTCGGCGCCGACGTGAGCATCGGTGAGCCGATCGGCATTATTCCGGATGTCACCAAGTTCAAGGTTCAGGTCAACATTCCGGAGGAGTACCGCTCGCACATCAAGATCGGCCTGCCGGTGGTGATCCGCGCCAAAGCCGTGCCGGACCTGACGTTGACCGGCGAGATCGTGCGCATCTCGGGGGCCTCGACGCCAATCATCCCGTGGGACCAGAGCAGTCCCAAAGTCTATGCGTCGGATATCTCCACCAATGAGGCGGATGAACGGCTCACGCCGGGGATGACCGTGCAGGTCGAGATCGTTGTCGAAAAGGTTGAGAATGTCCTCTATGTGCCGGTCGAGGGCATCTACAATCGCGACGGCAAGAGCTTCTGCAAGGTGCGCGCGGGTGACGGCCAGATCGAGCGGGAAGTCAAGACCGGCCGCTTCTCGACCGATTACGTCGAAGTGACGGAAGGCATCAGCGAGAACGACCAGGTGCTGCTCGATCGTCCCGCAGCCTGATGGGCCTGGCGACGACCGCGCGCGTTACGGGATGAGGCCGCGCCGTCGGAAAATCGCGCGGGCTTCGTTCACCTGGGCGTCGGTCGGAGGCCGCGTGTCGGCCAGGGTGTAAGGGCAACCGAGCGCCTTCCACTTGTACTCGCCCATCTTGTGAAACGGCAGCAGCTCTGTCTTGCGAATGCAGCCGAAACGCAGCAAATAGTCGGCGAGCCGCTCCAGCCGCGCATTGTCCAACGTGTACCCCGGCACCAGCACATGGCGTATCCAGACCGCCTTACCGTTGGTCTCGCAATACTCCAGCGTCGCCAGCGTATTGGCGGAACCACCGCCGGTCAGCGGTTTACAGAGGTCATCCTCCAACGCCTTGATGTCCAACAACACCAGATCCGCGCGATCGATCGCCGGAGCGGCGCGCGCCAACGGCACGGAACCGGAAGTGTCCAGCGCCGTGTGCAACCGCTGTTCGCGGCAGCCATCGAGCACCTCGCAGGTGAAGGCCGGCTGGAGCAGCGGTTCACCGCCAGAAAGCGTAACGCCGCCGCGCGCGATGAAGGCGCGGTACGTGAGAATGTCGGCCATCACCTCACCGGCGGTCATCACGGTGCCGCCGGACTCGCCACGCGCATCGGGATTGTGGCAGTAGAGGCAGCGCAACGGACAGCCCTGCAAGAAAAGGACATACCGGATGCCAGGGCCGTCCAGCGTCCCGAACGATTCGATCGAATGGATACGGCCTGTGACAGTGGGGTTCATGGACGGTTGGCGGCGCTCACTGTTTCTTTGGCGCGCAACAGCGCCGGATGAATTTCCGGAGCGGAATCAACCCACCCTCCCCAACCGCACCATGGTCGAGTCCGCCCATCTCGTAAAATTCGACGCAGGGGTGGCCGAGGCTTCTTAGGCTGGCCGCCAGCAAAGCATTCTCCTCCGTCCGGTTCGCCATCTCCAATGTGCGGTCGCCAGCGATCAGGCAGATCGGCGGCAGGTTGCTGGAGCTATGGTAGATCGGGGCGAACTCGTTGATCAACGGACGCGCCCTGGGGCCATTGTCACCCATCAATTGCCTGACGAGGTAATGGGTGGCCATCTGGCCACTGATCGGAATGATACCGGCGAGCTGAAGGTTGGAGAAGCCGTGCGGGCTGAGCCAACGTGCGTCCATCCCGACCATCGCCGAAAGATAGCCACCCGCCGAATGGCCCGAGACGAATACCTTGTTGCTGTCGCCGCCATACTGCGCGATGTTGGCCAGAACCCAGGCGGTCGCAGCCCCCGCGTCTTCCAGGTAGCCGGGATGCGGGACCTTGGGCGAGAGGCGGTAGCCCACAGCCGCGACCGCGATCGAAGGGTCTTTCAGGTCGACCAAGTGACGGTGCCCATGCTCCAAGCCGCCGCCATGAAACCAGACCACCGTGGCGAACCCTTTACGGTCGGCCGGATAACGCAGGTCAAGCCGGCACTGCGCGCGTTGGTAATCATCCGCGCCGGCCAATGCCAGCTCACTGTAATAGGGAATATTCGTGAGCGTGACCGTCTTCTCTGACGGTGGCGTTTGCGCGAAAGCCGTACAAAACGACAGGACGAACAGCAATCGGAACAACATCATTCGTGCATTCATGGTGGCCGTACAATAGCACAGTCAGGTTGCGAGGTTCAATCCATCGCCGAGTCGCCCGGCTATCCCGTGACCCGCGGCAAGTAGATCTGGAAGGTCGAGCCTTTGCCTGGCTCACTGCTGACATCTATGAAACCCTTATTCTGTTTCACAATCCCGTAGACCGTTGCCAGTCCCAGCCCCGTGCCTTTATTTTCCTCCTTCGTCGTAAAAAACGGCTCGAAAATGTTTTCAAGGGTCGCCGCATCCATTCCGCAACCGTCGTCGGAAACGGCGAGCATGACATACTCTCCGGGACTGCAGGTGACGTGGCCCTTGCAGTAGGCCTCATCGAGGCAAACGTTCCTGGTCTCAATGGTCACCCGCCCGGAACCCGAGATGGCATCGCGCGCGTTCACACACAGGTTGGCAAGGATCTGATCCATTTGATCGGGATCGATCTTCACGGCTCCCACGTCCATGCTTGGCTTCCACGACAGGTCGATATTTTCACCGATCAGCCGGCGCAGCATCTTGATCATCGCGGCGATGGCATCGTTGAGATTCAGCACGCGCGGAACCACGGCCTGTTTGCGGGCAAAAGCCAGCAACTGCCGGGTCAGCGCGGAAGCGCGTTCCGTGATGTTCAGAATCTCGTCAAGCCCCGCGCGCGCCGGATGATCGGGAGGAATGTCATCTTTGCACACTTCGGCAAAACCCGAGATGCCCATGAGCAGGTTGTTGAAATCGTGCGCCACACCACCGGCAAAACGCCCGATCGCTTCCATTTTCTGTGCCTGGCGGAATTGTTCCAGCACCTGCCGGCTGATGGTCACGTCGCGTGAATTCACCACGATAACGGGCGAACCGTCAGGGTCGACGATACATCGGCCGATGGCCTCCAACCTGCGCCATGAACCGTCTCCGTGGCGGAACCGGAACTCCGCATTCACCGGCTGGCCTGGAGCAGCTAGTGTCTGTTGCATCGACGCAACGACACTTTGCGCGTCGTCCGGATGTATCCAGTCAAAGACAGAAAGGCCCATCATCTTTTCAGGCGCAATACCCAATATCCGTTCGCTGGAAGGCCCCTGAAAACGAATCACACCCTGCGCATCCACGACCGTAATCAGATCGGATGCGTTTGCGATCAATGACCGGAAATGCTCCTCACTCGCTCGCAAGTGCGCTTCGCGCTCCAGCAACTCCTGATTTGCGCGCTCGAGCTTCCGGGTCTTCTCTTCAAGCCGTCGGACAAGCGCCTCACTGTACTGGCGGAGAATGGCGGGTTCTTCGGTCAAAGCCGGCTCTGCGGCACCGAGGCGACTTTGTGCCGCCCGCGTACACACCTCGTCCAACTGAGCCAAAAAAACATCCGGTTCGGCGGGCTTGATGATGAAAGCATCGGCACCTAGGTCAAGCGCGGGTTTTTCGTCCTGAGAATCTGTGTAGGTCGCGGTGTAGACAACGATAGGGATGGACTTGAGCGTAGCATCCGCTTTCCATTGTCGCAGCAGCGTATAACCGTCCATGACCGGCATAAGCAAGTCGGTAATGGCGATGTCGGGCGGTGTCCGTCGAGCAAGATCGAGCGCCTCCACACCGTTTCGGGCCTCAGCAACCTCGCATCCCCGCCCTTGCAGCAGCGCACGCAGGAGGTAAAGATTATCGGCCCGATCATCGACAATGAGTGCTTTTTTCATGAGTACATTTCGGAGTTAGACACTGGTGTCCGGGGCATGATCAGCGGCAATGTGACGGTAAAGACAGAACCTTTACCCCATTCACTGGTCACGCATATGTCGCCTCCCAACAATTCAGCGAGGCGCCTACTGATCGCCAAACCCAGCCCGGTGCCTTCGTGATTACGAGCCAAGCCGGTATCGATCTGACGGAACGGCTGGAACAAGACCGCGATATCCTCGGGCTTGATGCCGATGCCCGTGTCGGACACGGTGACACGCAAACACTCGTCATCGACCGTCGCGCGTAACGCCACTTCGCCTCGCTCTGTAAACTTCACCGCGTTATTGAGCAGGTTCAGCAGAATCTGTTCGACCCGCCGTCCGTCACTGGTCATGTCACTGATCTTGGGATCCATTTCCGACATTAAAGTCAAGTGCTTCGTCTCGGCCATCGGCCGCATCGCGGCCACAACCCGGTCAAGCAGTGCACGCAGATCAAAAACCGCGCAACTCACCTTCAACTCGCCCGCCGCGATCTTCGAAATGTCGAGCACGTCGTTGATGAGTGCCAACAGATGCCGCGCACTGTCCTGCACAATGCCAAGCTGCTTACGCTGTTCCTCCGTCAGAGGCCCGGCCAATCCCTGCAAAACAATACCGGTGAACCCGATAATGGAATTGAGCGGCGTCCGCAGCTCATGCGACATCGTCGCAAGAAAGGCCGATTTGAGCCGGTCGGCCGACTCGGCGGCATGCTTGGCGGTGCGCATCGCCGCCTCGGCCTCCTTGAGGGGTGTCACATCCACGATGATCCCGACTAACCCGCCAGGAGAACCGTCCGGCGCCCGGAATCCGCTAATCGAATACAGGGTCTGATGCTCGCGCCCATCGGCAAACGGCATTACCGCCTCGCGGCTCAAGGTCTGCCCGTTGGTGATCACTTTTATGCCCTCCGCCTGATAAATCTGGCGATCCTTCATGGGCAGATATTCAAGTTCAAGCACTGTCTTGCCAATGATATCATTCCGGCTGATCGCGAACGCTCTTTCGTACGCGCGGTTACATCCCCGAAACCGCGTATTCGCATCTTTGTAGAAAATGGGGCTGGAAATGTGGTCCAGCAAGGCGTTCAAGAAACTCGTGGTCTCGGCGAGTTCGAGCGTGCGCGCTTCCACACGTTCCCCCAACTCAGTGGCATGTTTTTGCAATTCCGCGTGTAGCCGGCGCAGCTCAAACTCCGCCCGACGCTGCTCCATCACCCCCCGCGACACCAGACCGGCCAGCAGTGTGGAAGTGGCTAACACGAACACCCACCCCTTGTAGATGGAGACCCAGGCGAAGGTATCGGCATCGATCCCCAACCTCACAAGCATTTGGTCTGAAAGCAGGATCCAAAGGCTGGCAAAGACGGCATAGGGTGTGACGATACGCAGGATCGCCACGACGTGGGGGTGCCGGGTGAATATCCTCATGAGCGAGTTGCCCCCCCTCCAGCGGTGTGGACATGGATACTTTTCACATCGGCCACAAAGGTCGCGGGATTGACAGGCTTCTCCAAGTAACCGTCACATCCGGCAGCAAGGGCTTTCTCGCGGTCACCCGGCATGGCGTAAGAGGTCACCGCAACGATCGGCACATCCTTCATCCCTGGCAATTGCCGCAGTGCCCTAGCCACGTCATAGCCATTCATCCCCGGCAATTGAATATCCAAAAGAATGCGGTCAAACTGACCGCCAGCGGCGAGTTGCAGGCCAAGAGGGCCAGTTATGGCGTGAACAACCGTACATCCGGCCTGTTCGAGTAAAAAAGTGGCCAGATACCGATTTTGCTCGTTATCCTCAATCAGCAAGATTTTTTCTCTCTTGGGAGCGCGAGAGGATACAGGCATGCAACACACCCCCTTTCTTAGAGTCGGGTTCGCTCGCCTGGCCGCCTTTCAGTCACATAAACTGCTATTAAGAAACTCCCACACAACTGGATTCAAGCAAATACGGGCCGGGCCTGTCAAGCCTTGTCACGCGCGGTTGCTGGATTGCGCCCGATCTTGATCGCGGAATCCAGCAGCCGCATGGTTGTCCAGGTGTGGACCTCGCGGATCTCGCCGAGCAGCCCCTTTGAGATCCGCCCGCCCCTGACCGCCGACGCCGACCGCCGCGAACCGCACGGTCTCGCTGGGCGGCTCCTCGCCGCTACCGGCGATCTATCTACGCGGAAGGATCGAGAACACGCCTGCCGCACTGGCGGAACAAAGGAAGGCGCGACGGTTAAAACCGGTCTTCATGACCACTCTCCTCTTGAGTTGAACCGATGTCCAATTTGAGAAGCGTATAGCACACTGCACGGATTGCGCACTTGTATCTGTCCGTCAACTATAGGCACAGAATCCGCTTTATTGTTGCTGCCCACTGCCCTCGCGAGACAGTTCTTCAAAGTAACGTTTCACCAGTTCGCGATATTCGGCGGGTGTCTTCTTGAGCACCTCTCCGTAAGCCTCCGAGCCCACCTCCCCGCGGAAACGGATCCACGCCGGGTCAAGCGGCACGTGTTGTGCGGCATCCCGGCCCCCCGCGCCACGTCCGGCAACCGCACGTCGCGTGATGCCCCCCAGACGTCCCTGTGCCTGTGCCCACGCCTCGGCCTGTTGCTGCTCATGCGTGTCCAGCGCCGCTGTCAAACGTTTCGCCGCCTCACCCGCCCTCTCGGCAGCGGCAAGCTGTTGCGCATCGGCCGGTGCGGCCTGGCCATTGGCCTGCTGCTCGGCGCGTCGCACCAAGTCCAGCGCCTGCCGGGCCTTGGCCTGGCCTTCGCGCGCTTGGGCTTGAGACTGGATGTCGGCGGCCGGGGTCGCCTGTCCCACGGTCTGCAGAGCCTGCTCGGCCAACGCCGCCGCCTCACCGCTCAGCGTCGCCGCTTCACCGCCCTGACGCGCGGCCTCCTGTAAAGTCGGGTTCTTCGCATTTTCGGCAAGCCGTCCCGCCTGCTGGGCTTCACGCGCCGCCTCGGCCGCCTGACGTGCCGCCGACCGCGCCGCCTCGGCCGACGTCTGCTTCATGCCGTCCAGACGTTCCGCCGCCTGCCGGGCAGTCTGCCTCGCCAATTCAGCCGCCGCGGCCGCTAGACGTGCAGCCTGCTGCGCCTCCGCCAACGCCTGGCGGGTCGCGGCCCGCCCTTGCGCCTCATCCATCTGGCGCGCCTCTGCCTGTGCCGTGCGCTCACCCGATTGTTCGGCCAACGCTCCCGCCTGCCCAGCCATCTCCGCGGCCTCGGCCAACCGTTCGGCCATGGCTTGAGGGAGTGGCCCTGCCGCCTGCGCCGCTTCGGCGGCCCGTGCCGCAGTCTCCACAGCCTCTCGGGCCTGTGTCACCGCCTGTTGTGCCTGCTGGACCGCCTCGCATGCCTGCTCGTCCGCAGTCACAGGCGGCACCGGACGTTCGGTGGCGGCCCTTGCCTGCTGCGCCAGGCTTTCAAGTTGCTGACGGGCCTGTCCGACCGCTTGCGCCGCCTTCTCCCTCGCCTCGGCCGCCACCTGTTTCGACTGTCCGGCCAGTCCCTGCGCCTCGTTCAGCGCCTCGCCGCGTCGCTCCTCCGGAAGTGCGGCCGCCTGTTCGGCGCGCTGCGCCGCCTCACGCGTCAATTCGGCGGCACGCTGGGTCATGGCCGCCGATTCGGAGGCGAGTCGCGCCGCCTCGTGCGCCTGTTCCATGCCGGGTTGCGCACCGGCCTCACGCGCCGTTTCCACCGCCTCCGCGTTGGCCTGCACGGCTTGTGCGGCTGCGGCATCTGCCGTCTGTTCGCTCTCCTGTTGTGCCGCTTCCGCCCGCGCTTGCTGTCCGGCCTGACGCGCCTCAACCGCATGACGCGCCTGCTCCGCCCCGTTTCCGGCCTGGTCAGCGGCCTGTGCCGCCTGCTCGGCGGCGCGTGCGGCGCGTGCGGCAACCGCCTGCCGCTCGGCGGCGTCGGCTTTCGCCTCACGGTCGGCACGCTGTTCCGCGGCCTGCTGCGCGGTCTGTGCCGCCTCGCGGGCCTGTTCCGCGGCACGTGCGCTCTGTTCAGCAGCTTGCTGCAGCGCCGCCGTCACCGACCGGTCTTCCGCCACAGCCTCCGCCTGCTCAGCGGCCTCCAGCGCTTGCTTCGCCGCCTCCTGCGCCAGACGTGCCGCCGCTTCGGCCTTCGCCTGTGCGGCCGCCTGCCGTTTCAACGCCTGTTCCTGTTCCGGTGTCAACGCCTGCTGGGCCATCGTCATGGCTTGCCGCGCCTGACGGATCTCTTCCAGCGCCGCGTTGAAGACTCCATCCTCGACCTGCGGCTTGGCCTGCCACATCTTCTGCTCGGCCTCGTTCTGACGGTTCACCCACTGCTGCATCTCCTGCCGCCCCAACTGAACGTTCGCCGCTTCCTGCGCCAGCACCTGTTCGCGTTTCGCGACCTCGGCCAATCGACTCAGCACCTCCTGCAGACGGTTCTCCTCCTGCAACATGCGGTTGACCAGGTCGTTGACCTTTTCCGCCGCCTCACGCAGTGCGCGTTCGGCCTCCTCGCCCGCCTGCTTGCGTTTCTCCGGTGTCGCGAGCGGGATCTGCTCCAGCTTTTGAAAGGCCGGTTCGACCTTCTCGTCGCGCGTGTCGAGGATCGCCTGGTCGAAAGCCTCAAAGGGCGTCTTCTCGCTCTGCTCCGCCGCCTGCGACAATCGCTCTTCGGCCCGCAAGACCTCGTCACGCGCCTGCTCCAATTTCTCGGCCGCCTTCTGCGTCAGCTCGGGACGGTCATACGACCCTCTTTCCTGCGCCACGCGGTTTGCTGCCTCGTGCAGTCCTTGCGCCGCTTTTCGCAACTGCTCTTCCAAGGCCTTCTTCGTGGCTTCACGCACCTGTTCGCGCAACGTGCGAGCGTCCGCTTTCAAATTCACCGTGATTGCGCGGCTTTCGCGGATCTGAAGTCCGCCCAGTTCGGGCGGCAGGTTGTCCGCCGCGCGGAAGCAGAGCGTGAACGAACGCACGCCGCTGTCGTACAGTGCCTGAAGGTCCGGCCCGCCCGCCACCTCAGTGCTTGCGGTGCCGGGTGCCGATGCCGTGAGTGGCAGGATCATCTCGGGACGTTTCTCGGCCTTCACAACCAGCGTCAGGGAGCTGAAGCCGTAATCATCTGCCGCGCGGCCGGTGCAAACGAGCCGGTCATACGGGGGCAGAGTCAGACGCGATGCCTCGGGACGTTCCAGCGCGATGTCAGGCGGCTGATCCGGCCGCACCGTATAGGCGGACCATGACGGACAGTTGGTAAAACCGTGCGCGTCGCGCAGCGTAAGCGTCCAACGCCCGGTGCGGTTGGTCGTCAGCGTCTGCAGCCAAACCGCATGGGTGGCCGCACCACCGGGGTTCGGCAAGGTCAAGTCGTTCAGGGCGAGCGATGCCGCGCACGCGCGGTCAAACGCCGCCTCGATACGTACGCGCGTGCCGGTCACCGCCTCGATATCCTGGGCCACGCCCACGGTCTGTGTGGCGGACACTCCGGTATAGGCCGGAAACGTGTACGACACACGTGTCTCAAGCACGCGAGGCTCGGTGACCACCAAGACGGAATAGGGCCGTGTCCAGGCATGGCCATAGCGAACACGGTACATGAACCCCTCCTCCACCGACGGCAGTTGCAGCTCATACGCCACCGGATCGGCACCAGGTGCCGACAGCCGTTTCATGCGCTCGACGGCCTGACGTCCGCCGGACCGTTCAAAATGGATCTCGGCGCGCAGCCCGTGCCGTTCGGGTGCCGTCACCTCGAAACGCAGCGGTGTGCCGGCCAAGCGCATCACATCGCCAGGCTTAACCTGTAAGGCACTGGCCTGCAGCGTGTCGAATTCACGGTGCGGCGCGAGCGCCCGCAGCAACAGCAACCGGCTCTGCTGCGGCCAGACGGCAAAGAGCGCACCCAGTACCGACAGCGCGAGCGCCGTCATCAGCAGGAAGGGTTTGACCGTCCGAACGCTGAACTCGTGGCGCGGCGACACGCCGGCCAGTTCGTTCTTGGCATCCCGCGTCAACAATGCAATCAATTCGCTCGAAGCCCGTTCCGCATCCGTTCCGCCACAAGCGGCCAGTTCCAGAGCTGAGCTGATACGCTCCTGCATGTCGGGATGGCGCGTTTCCAGCGCACGGGCCATGCGCGTCAACGTCAGTGGACGCGCCAGCGGCACCACCAGCATCGACCAGGCCGCGGCGGCGGTCAGAGTCAGGCCCGCCAGCGAAAAGGCCCAGCGCACGGCCGGATGCGTCAGTACCACCGCCGCGTCGATCGCCATCACGGTCAAGGCCGCGCTCACGGCCACCGCCACGACCGCCAGCAGGCCGCGCGCCAGCAGCAGGAGCCGGACGCGGCGGATCAGGTGCCTCAATCGGCCTGCCAGTTCAAACGGAAGTCTGTGTGTGGGCCTCATGCGAATGTCACTGCAGCGCGTGCAATACCTGTCGGCAGCAGAGCACCTTTTCCAGCAGATCTTGCGGGATGTAGAAGTAATGGTTCGAAGATTCGTAGCCAATCCGCGAGTCTGCCTTGGCGAACGGCAGGAGCTGTTTCGTAACCGCCAGCTCGGCACGCGCTGCGGCCCGCATTTCACTGCGGCACAGGGCACGTTCGGGATCGGTCGCGGCGGCCTGCAGACGGTCGCGTGCGGCAATAAAGCGCGCCTGATTGACGCAAGCCGCGAAATGCAACTCCGCAGCACGGAATAACCCCAATTCGCGTCCGGCGTCGGCACGAGCGGACTCCTGAACCAGCGGCAGCAGGCTGCCCCACAACCCGCACCCGCGAGCAAAACCGGCACGCACCTTCTCCATCTGTGCGGTCCAGACTTCAGCCGGATACACCGCCCGCCAGCTCTTGAGGTCGTCATAAGGGATGCCGACCATGGTGGCGCGGTAACCGGTGGGCTTGAGATAGAGCGGATTGGCCGGCCCCATGTGCTGCGGGCCGTTGTAAACCGTGCTGATGTGATAGGGGTATTCCCGGAACCCTTGAGAAAAGGCGGCCCAGGCCTGTCGCACCAGCGGCGCGGCGGATGTGCCGTAACGGCGAGCGGCCACACGGTCCAACACGGGGCCGATCGCATCCGCCCCCTTGGTGAAAGCCTGAAAGACCTCCAGATTGGGCGACGGATAACACCCGAGGCTCCAGCTCAGCATCACGCCGTCCACGCCGGCCGAGGCCAGGTTGCGCGCGTGTTCGGCCACCAGATCAAGTGTCGGCAGATAGGGGATGGCGCAAAACTCCCACGTCGCGCCGACCTGCACCTTCGCCGACGTTTTCAATCCCGCCGCGCGCGCCAGCGACCAGTGCTTCGCGGCACGCGGCCCCGGGCCGACGGCGGAGATGGCGTATTCTCCGACGGCGGACGCGACGCCGCCCCGTGTGATCGGCAGCGACCACTCGCTGACCGACTGCAGCCAGCAATTTTTCGGCAGGCGCGCGATGATCTCGGCGGCCTGCGCATCATCCCAACCCCAATCCCACACCAACACCTTGGCATCGGGATTGCCGCGCGTGACGCCCTGCGCGATGGTCGCGTTCACCTCGGCGATCATCTCGGCATACGAGCGCTGCTTACAGCGTTCGCACTGCGCCTGCTGCCGGTGCGAGGCGCAACTGGTGGGGTTCTCCGAAGCCGTGATGGTAAAGACGCCGCCAAGCCCCGGCACCTGCGTGAACACACGCGTCAGCGCGTCGGACATCCAGCGCCGCACCTCCGGGTGCGAGGTGCAGAGTCTTGCCGTATCGCCGGCGGCCGCGACACCGCGCATGGCGGCCCGTTCCGGCTTCGCCTCAAAGAACGCGTGATGCATCGTGCGCGGCTCGTTCAGATAGAGATAAACTTTCAGGCCGTACTTCCCGGCACGCGCCACTAACGTGCGCAGCCCCGCGATCCGCTGTTCACATCCCTCGCCGAACTCCGGAAAGGCAGGATCTTTCGCCAGCGTGCGCAGGACGGTGTGAACCCATACGCCGTTCACGCCGGCGGCCGCGAGTCGTTGCAAAAGGCCCTCGGGATAAGAGGCGACCTCTGGATCGAAGAGCGGGTCGCCATACTCGGCAAAATACGAAAAAATAAACCGCAGGCCAAAAGGCGAGGTGTCCGACGGCGTCAAGGCCACGATACTTGGATCGGGCCGCGAAAGGCGGTCAATGAAGGCGAAACGCGGCTCTTCGGGCTGGGTCAGGCTGTCCGCGACGCCCTCTTCGCGCAACCAGGCGGCGAGCCGTCCGGCAGCCGCGTGTTCGGCCTCAGTAGGCGGCGAATAGCGCAAGGGCGGACAGGCGGGTTTGACGCTGCCCAGCTTGATGAAGAGGAAATCGTCCTCCATCAAGGCATAACGTAGCCGTTCGCGCGTGAAACCGGTGAGCGTCAGGAGCTGATCATAGGGCAGGAGATGCCAGTTGCGACGCAAGACGGTGATGTACCCCTTGTCCTGCCACGCCGGCAAAATTATCCCCTGCGGCGGCAAGCCCATCGAGGCTGCGACTTGCGCCACATTCTCGGGCGTCGTGCCCAGAACCTCGGCCAACCTTGTCTGCGGCACCACGCTCCAGTTGCGCCACACGAACTGATGTAGCCGGGCAGGAAACGGTTCGCACCCCAACGGGGCTTTCTTGCCGTTTTCATCCGGCAGAGGCGTTCCCACGCCATACACGGCACATGCCGCGATGAGTGCCACTGTCATGAATCCCGCCATCCATCGTCGTGTCATTAAGCGCCCCCTTTATTCATTTCTTGTCAGTATCCCACACTCGTCATGTGTTGGCAACTGTGACTGTGACCCTTGCAAAACACCGTTGTCACGGCTGGCTTCGCCTTGGTATGATGACGGTGATGTTGAAGCTGGCGTATACGAAGAAACCGGACCGCAACCGTTCCGGCCAAGCCATGGTCGAGTACGTGATCGTGTTTGTGGTCTTGCTGGGACTCGTCGCGGTGTTGTCGGTTTTTCTTTATGCGGTGAGACAGCAATCCAACCGGGCGCTGGATCTGGTCGCCTCGGAATATCCCTGAGCAGCGAAGCACGGGGAGTGAACAAACGGGAGAAACTCATGAAACGTCGTTTCGGCCGCCGTAACGGCCAGACCATGGTCGAGTACATCATCATCGTGGTGCTGATCGCCATCACACTGCTGGTCCTGTTCTCGCGCCTCAGCAAGGCGACCGGCCGCAAGATCGCCGGCGCCACTTCCGCGTTGGACGCCGACGCCGGTTCCGAAGCCGAGTCTCTTGCTGAGGACATTGACGAGAATAAGGTCAAGAATCTGAATCCCGACGGCAGCTTCCAGTAACTGGAGGAGGCCGGCGTGAACAGACTCAGCAGGCGGGAACAATGGCGACCGGCGGGGCGGTATCCGCTGAAGGGTGCGCCGGGCGTCGTGCCGTGCGCACGGCGTGGCCAGGCCATGATCGAATCGGTTTTCGTCATCATCCTGGCCTGTCTCTGTTTTTTCGCCATTTTCCAGTATGCCAACCTGTTTGCGGCCAAGACCGTCCTGAGCCACGCGGCCGCGCGCGCGGCGCGTTCCCGGGCAGTTGGGTTTAACCGGTGGATGGTTGAAAAAAGCGCGCGCGTGGCTGCCATCCCGGCATCTGGCAAGCGCCTGGTCCCGGAGCCTGTCGGTCTCGCTCACGCTATCACGGCCGCGCTCCGCGAAAACCGTCTCGGCGATGTCTGGGATCTGGCGTTGCGCACTGATGTCCGTTCCCCGGCCGCTCAACTGGAGGTCGGGCGCGTGCCGGACTACATGGACAGCATCAACGACGCCACCGCCGAGTATCTGCTCGATTATGAGCTCTGGGACGCCCTCTCCGTGAACATTGAGGAACCGATGGATGTCGGCGGACTCACCCCCGGCATCCTGACCGTGAATCTGCGCCAGCGGCATCCGCTCCTCATCGCACTCGAACCCTTGGCGAGAGGTGAATTGCGCGATGCCGACGAAGATGACGAGTTTGCCCTCGGGGCTTTCTATTCGATCGAAAGCCACTATCCGCTCTACATGGAGGACATGAATTGGTGAGGCACCGTAGACTCAGATCCGGAAGGCTGGCACCGTCTGCCCGTTCCGGGCAGGTGGTCATCTTCCTGTTGGTTGCCCTGACCGCTCTCGTTTTCATGCTGCTGTTCATCGTCGACCTGCACAGTATCGTCCAGCGCAAGAATCAGGCCCAAAACGCCGGCGACGCAGCCGCGCTCGCGGCGGCACGTTGGCAGGGTGCCACACTCAACCTGGTCGGCGAACTGAACCTGCTGCACGTTCTGGCCCTCGCCAACGGCCAGCCCGCCGCAGTGGATGCCATCACCAACATGCAGGCGCGCCTCTGCTTCACGGGACCGATGACCGCGCTCTTTGCGGCCCAGATCGCCGCCAAGAACAACCACATGTACGTGGACCCCGACATGACCGACCTCCTGCGTGAGCATGCCCACACCATCCGCACGCAGTATGCGGCCGTCTTCAATGGCGAACACTACTTCCCGGAACCGTGGCCCGGCGCTTGGCCGCAGGTCGCCGACATGCTCGACCAGGTCGTCGCCGACGGCATTGCGGCCGGCCCCGACAACGCCCAGTTTTTCCTCGATCCCTCGGCTGGGCATATCCTGATGAAGAAAGATTTTTACGAGGCTGTCGCCGGCCAAAACTGGTGTTGGTTTTATCTCTACACCCGCGGCCTGCTGGAATCCTACTCCTCCTTTCGGGACTGGCCCGCGTTGCCCGACCCAGGTTCTGCCGACTATTCGGATGCCGAAATCTTCGGCATCGGACTCTCTCCGACGACGGCCCGCCTGGAGACTTTTTTTTCCGCCTCGGAGTTGGAAGCGCGTTTCCATGAAGCCGGCTTCGACACGGTCTCCGCAACGCAACTCACCGATACCAATGTGATGCGACGCTATGAGACCTGGTACTTTTACAATCCGCGCGAATGGTCTGAGTGGCGGCGGATCAAGCCCGACGGTGCAGAGAGCTTCCCGGTCACCGGTACTGTACGTCCCGAATACGACCGCGCCGGTGCCGACGCGGTGGTCCGTGTCCATGCAACCGTCGAACGCACGACACCCGGTGACGGGAACGGACAACGTAGCGACAAGGTTATCTGGAGCGCTGCCGCCAAACCCTTCGGATATTTGGAAGACGGCTCCGAACGACGTCCGGTAACCGACGCCTCCTATTTTGCGCTGCCTGCCTTTAGCGATGTGCGGCTGATCCCGACCGACGCCGCCTCCGGCGCTGAAAACAGCACCTCTGATGTTGAATGGGTACGGCATGTACGCAGTCACCTCCGCCCCTATGTGGAGACGGGGTCTCAATCAACAGCATGCCGTTATTGCATCGCGCTCGCCACATGGGAGAATGCCATTTTCCGTCAGACGGGCATCGATTGGCTCGAACTCAATCATGACAAGTGCCGCATACCTTCCCCCGGCGGAAACCGCCGCGGTGGAGGTTCCCGGAGGGGACACTGATGAGAGAGCGATCAGAGATCAGCGAGCAGAGGTCAGAGAGCAGAGGTCAGGCGGCGGTGGAGTTTATCGCCAGTCTGTTGCTGGTTCTACTCGTACTGACCGGCATTCTCCATGTCGCGCGGCTGGCACGAACCTCTCTCTTCCTGCATGCAGTGCTGCGGGGTGACGCCGGCGAGCGCGCCATGCGCTCGAGTTCGCTCGCCAGTGCCCCGACGCACATTTCTGACTGGAACCCCGGTGCAGACGGCATCCGCCATACGGCTGACGACCGACCCGTCCATCGCGGAATCGTCGTGCCAGGAACCATTGGCAAATTGTCCGACTATTCTGTCCGTTTCCCGGACGACTGGTCTTTTGTCTCGCAGGACAGCCGCCTGCCGGTCTCCATGATCCGGCTGCACGAATCGCCAAACTCCGCCACCACCGTGGGTTTCACTCATGGCGAAGAGACGCTGCATGTGCCAGTCGACCGCGTGTTGCGTGAACTCGTTTACGATAAAGACGAAGTGGCCATCAAAGAGGAGGTCTGGATGCCGCTGATGGGAGGGCTCTACTGATGGCAGCAATTCCAATTCTGGCATCCTCCATCGGTCGGAACGGAGCCCGACCCTCCAGTTCCTTATCCCGCATGACGGTGCCGCTGGCGGCCTTGCTTGTCCTGTTCGTGTTCGCGTTGGACGCGGATGTCTTTTGGCGCATGCCGTCCGATGCGGGGACCGCGCTACGCGCACTGGGTGGCGCTCGCGTATACGCGACTGATGTTGAGGTCAACGGTGCGCCAGGAACACTGGCCGCTTATGCCTTCACCGAGTCCTCTCACGCGCTCAGCCTGCGCCTGTCGCGCCAATTCGGTCTGCCGTCGACCGCCGCCGGACAAGGGGCCACCAGCCAGAGTGCCGCATGCCTGGTGACCCATGCAGGCAAAAACAGTTTGCAGCGCCTGCTGGTGTTGCCGTCGCCTGTCAGCCGTGATGACAGCGTGGTACTCGCTTTCGAACAATCGCTGCGCCACGCGGTCGCCGCGCGTCAACAGCCGGTTGCCTGGCCCAACGGTCTGCCCGTTCTGAACGCCACGCCCTGTTTTACCGCGTTCTGCGCCAATACACGCACGCGCTTTGTCACAGCCTCATCCGGCACCGCACCCGAGGCCGCCATGCAGGATGCCGCGCGTATCCTCACGGAGGCAGGCTGGAGCGAAACCACGCCCACAGCCCCCACCTTTAAACTTTTCGTCTCGGGCCGTAAACAGTGCCTGCTCTTCGCCCATGCGCCATCGCCGTCGGAAGGCACGCTGATTAGCCTCTTGCAACGTGAGGGGGCAACCCCCTAAACTGTCCGTGATCCTCAACACTGAAAGAGCCTCGCATGAAGCAGAAACTCATCCTGATCATCTCCGTCGTCATCGGCCTCTTCGCAGCCTTTCTGACCCGTTCCTATCTGGCCGCCAAGGATCATGAGATCGCGCGCATGAAGGCGGACTTCTACCGCAAAAACAAAAAGGTCGCGGTCATCGCCGCCAAGCGCGCCATCCCTTCCGGCACCGTGCTGACCATGGAGGACATCGGTGGGCTTGAGGTGTTGGAGAGTGCCGTCAAAGATCACGCCGTGCGGACTGAAGATATTCTCCTGCTGCTCAACCGCAAAACCGTGCGCGCTCTCTCGGCGGACGCGCCGATTTTTTGGACGGATATCGAAGGCGGCGACCCCTCCTCACGCGGCCTCGCCGCCGACATCAAGCCGCGCATGCGGGCCATCTCGATCAATGTCAGCGGCGCAGCCTCGGTCAGCGGCATGGTCAAGCCCAATGATCATGTCGATGTGCTCGGAACCTTCTCTTTCCCGTCAAAATCCGTTCCGGGCGAGATGGAACTGGTCACCCTCACGATGCTTCAAGATGTGCTGGTGCTGGCGACCGGACGCGAGACCGCCAAGTCCCGCTTGCTCTCTGACGCGCGCATGCCCGCCTCGTATAATACCGTCACGCTGGAAGTCACCCCGCGTGAAGCGGAGATGCTGGTCTTCGCCGAACAGATCAAAGGACGTATTTCGCTGGCGTTGCGTAATCCCGACGATGTCTATTTCGAAAAGACGCTGCCGCGTGTCGACTTCCAGATGATCCAGTCGGAGATTGAGTCGCTCAACACCTTCCGCCAACAGCAGCTCCTGCGTAAACGCGCCGCGGAGTGACCGCGTCAATATGCCCTGCGCACCATCCCATGTCTCATGAACTTTTTCCTCGACATCGCCTATCCTGACCAAGCCTCGAACCGGTTCGAGTTGCCGTCCGGCATCTACACCATCGGACGCGGCGAGGCCTGCAAAATCCGTCTGCGGCATCCGGAGATCAGCGAGCGCCATGCACTGTTGACGTTGCGCGAAACCGGTATCACCATCGAGGATCTCCACTCCAGCAACGGCACCGTCGTCAACGGCCTTCGGATCCAAGAGTCTGTCCGGCTGCATGCCGACGACGTGGTCGGCCTTGGCCCTTGCCTATTGCGTGTCTCACCCGTTGTGCCAGTCCCCATCCGGACTGAATCTCCCGCCACACCTACGCCGCCACCGTTGCCAACGCCTCCGCGTGAGCCCCCTCCGGCAACCGTTGTCGAGCATCGACCTCCGTCGCCCCCTCCCGCGCCGGCACCCGAACCGACCGACCCGATGGCCGCCATCCGGCGCGAAATCAAGAACCAGATCCACGGCGAACTGATCCAGCGCCTCGACCTCAAGCGCATGACCGTCTCGCGCATCGGCACCGACGAACTGCAGCAGAAGGCCCGCGAGACGATCCGCACCATCATCGCGGAGGTTCGCCGTAATCAGAAGCTGCCCGCCGGCATCGATCCCGCACGCCTTGAAAAAGAGATCTACGACGAGGCCATGCGCCTCGGGCCGCTGGAGGATTTCCTGGCCGACGACGCCATCACCGAGATCATGGTCAACGGCCCCAACCAGGTGTATGTCGAACGCAACGGCCGCCTTGAGTTGACCGGACAGACCTTCATGGACGACGAGTCTGTATTAGGTGTGATCGAACGCATCGTCGCGCCGATCGGCCGGCGCATCGACGAGAGCCAGCCTTATGTCGACGCCCGCCTGCCGGACGGCTCGCGTGTCAACGCCATCATCGCGCCGCTGTCTCTCATCGGGCCCTGCATCACCATCCGGAAATTCTCCAAACGCGCACTGACGGTCGACGATTTCATTTCCTACGGCACATGGACGCGCAGCGCCGCCGAGTTCCTGCGCCTTTGCGTGATCATGCGTAAGAATATCGTGGTCGCGGGCGGCACCGGTTCCGGCAAGACCACGTTGCTCAACGTGCTGAGTGGCTTCATCCCGCCGACGGACCGCATCGTGACGATCGAGGATGCCGCCGAACTGCGCCTCGTCCAGCCCCACGTGATCCGCCTCGAAGCCCGTCCGCCCAACATCGAGGGCCGCGGCGCGATCACCATCCGCGATTTGGTCCGCAACGCGTTGCGTATGCGTCCGGACCGTATCATCGTGGGCGAGTGCCGTGGCGGCGAGTCGCTCGACATGCTGCAGGCGATGAACACCGGCCATGACGGATCGCTCACCACCGTCCACGCCAACTCGCCGCGCGATGTGATCTCACGCCTCGAAACCATGGTGCTGATGTCCGGGCTCGAACTTCCCTCGCGCGCCATCCGCGAGCAGATCGCCTCGGCGATCGACCTCGTGGTGCACGAGTCACGCCTCAGCGACGGCTCGCGCAAAGTGACCTGCATCTCCGAAGTGGTCGGGCTCGAAGGGTTGCAGGTCGTGATGCAGGATCTCTTCGAGTTCAAGCAGACCGGCGTCGATGAACATGGCAAGGTGCTGGGCAATTTCATGCCGACCGGAGCTGTGCCGACCTTCTTTGAACACATCCAGAGCCGCGGCCTGCATCTGGATCCCGCTATTTTCGACCCCTCTAAACAAGGCGGTGACGCATGACGCCCGAAGCACTCACTGCGCTCGGATGGTCTGCGACCGCTCTGATCGGCCTAGCTTTCACGGGCCTGGGCTACACCGTCGTGCGCGCCTTCGGCTCCGGCGCGGGCGCCTACGCCGACTCCATGTCGGAGGAGGCCGCGCGCGGCTTCGAGGACCTCTTCCTCTTCATCCCGGCGAAGCGCATCTCAGAGATCGGCCGCGCCGCCGCTGCCGCCGTCTTCCTGCTCTGTTTCGTGCCGCTGTTCGATCATGCCAATCCGGTCTCGACCGTCGCCGGCACTGTGCTCGGCTTGACCTTCGGCGTGCTCGCACTGATGGCCCCCTCCAAGCTGCTCGATATCCTGCGCGAGCGCCGTCGCCGTTTGTTTAACGAACAGCTTGTCGAAGCGCTCGGCAGCATGAGCAATGCCCTGCGTGCGGGTTTCAGCATCAACCAGGCCTTTGAATCTGTGGTACAGAACGGCGAGAAGCCCATTTCCCAAGAGTTCGGCGTCATGCTGCAGCAGATGCGCGTGGGCATGAACTTTTACGACGCGCTGCAGAGCCTCGACAAACGGGTGGGCTCTGACGACCTGACGCTGGTGGTCACCGCGATCGACATCGCCCGCCGCACGGGCGGCAACCTGACGGAAATCTTCGACAAGATCAGCCTGACCATCCGCGAACGCATGCGCATCGAACGGCGCGTGCAGACGCTCACCGCGCAGGGCCGCCTGCAAGGCATCATCGTGGCCTGCATGCCGGCCATACTGGGCACGGCCATGACCTTCATCAAACCGGGCCTGATGATCCCCTTCTTCAAATCTGTCAATGGCATGGTCGCCATCGGCCTCACCGCCCTGCTCATCGCGATCGGCTGGTTTTTTATCAGGCGCATCATCCGGATAGACGTTTGACACGAATGGAAACGATGCATAAGTCCCTAACCATGATTCTGTTGCAAATATTTATCGAAAACTGTTGACGCAGGTCACCGGGTGGATCAATCCCCCCGCAGGAACCAAGGGGAAGTCGGTCAACACTGTCATCAGCAAACTGGTGGCGACCGGAAAAGGGGTCAAGACCGTACAGGAAGCCATAGGGAAACTCATCCTCAAAGACAAAACGTTTGCCGGTCTGGATGAGATCATGATCGTCACCGAACCGTTTGCCCGGAAAGATTTCTGGGACAAGCCGAACCAGATCGTCAAGTACAAGCTCTATCCACCGGGCTGGCCCGCCGTCACGACGTTTGATCCGCCACCGGCGTTCACCATCGTCAACACGTTCGGCACCGTCGTCGATCCGAATTATCTCTGGGTTCCTGTAAAAAACATACTGACCCTGCGGATGGGGCCCAACGAAGGTGTCGCGCACTTTGAGGTGACCTATCAAGGCAAGACCAAGAAGCATCTGATGTCATGCCGCGGCCCCTCCGGTTCGACGTCCCTGCCCTTCGGCGTCAGCAGCCTGCAGAAAGGCAATTATTTGATGACGATGTCGGGAACAATCACGGTGTGGGTGCCGGACCCCAATACCGGAGGATTGCTGTATCATACGGAGAATATCCCGGCCGGTTCTTTCCCGACGAAAACAGTTCTGCTGAAAACCCCCAAGACCTTCCTGAACAACGCGATCAAAGAGGCCAATGTCATCGCTGCACAGGTATTAGCCCAGAACGGCGCAAAGGGGTCAATTTCTCTGGTTTCGGTCGATGATAGCGGTTTTGTCATTGCCATCACCGTAGGGATAGGCACGCCGACGCAAGGCGGCCGCGCGACGATCTACATCACCGTCACCCGGATTTAAACGCTCGCGCCTGTTCGAGCCATTCGCGGGCGGCCGCCTCGTCGAGGGCCACGCTGTAGCGGATCGTCTGGTACCGTTCCAATAGCTTGGCGAGGCGTGTCGCGCGCTCGCCAGGCAACTCTCCCGCGACCCTGCCTTGCCATGCCGCCCAGCTCTCCGGGGGGCGCCGCCGCAACGGGGCCGGCAGGGCGCGACGCTCCACCCTGGCCATGGCGCGCGCCAACTCTGCGCGCAGGCGTGTCTCGGGAGTCATGCGATGCCGGCGGTTCCGCCGCCGCAACCACGCCACACAGCCGAGCCCCAACGCCACCACCGCTCCGGGGACGCTCCAGACCGTCTGCCAAAGAAACAGGATCACGATCTCACCGCCGTCGGCCAGGACTTGCAGGAAGTTTGTGTTCCGCAGATAGGCCAATGCACGCCGCCATGACGCGGTCAACAGGTCAAGCGCGAGCCTGAAGCGGCCCGGCCGCTGCAGGGCTAACGGACGTCCCTCCGGCGGCGTCGGATCGGCAATCAGCCAACGTCCGGACGCGCTGTCCCACACCTCGACCCAGGCATGCCCGTCGCGCTCCCGCACGACCCAGCGCGCCAGCCAGGGGTTCCAGCCGCTGCAGACAAACCCGCCGACGACCCGGGCGGGAATGCCGCACTGGCGGAACATCAGGGTGGCCGCGCTCGCGAAGAATGTGCAGGTGCCCTCCCTGCGGGCCATGAAATCGATCAGCGGATCGGGACGCGCCCTCATCTTCAAACCGAGACGATAGACAAAGCGGGCGGAGAAATCGGCCTCCACACGCCGCACCGCCTCGCTGACCGACGGCGCGTCCTCAAGGCCCGCGCAGGATTCAACCCAGCTCGAGACCGCCGCCGCCAGAGGTTCGGGCACGTCCAGATACACAGCCTCGTCACCATCCGGGTACGGCCATGCAGTATCGGTCACGCGCCGCGGCTCGACCTCAACCTCGTATGCGTCCGGAAACGGCCCCTGCACCGTCACGCTGCCGTTCGTCTCGGTCAGCGGCACCGCGCCGGCACAAGTCAGCGCCACACCCGTGCCAGGCAGGCAAAAGCCGCCCAACAGGCGCGGCGCCAGGATTTCCACCCGCCACGTCTCGCGCCGCCCAACAGGGACTGCGGCCGCACGCAGCGGGTAACGCGGGTGCTGCGGCCGCGCCGCGCCCCCGGCGGCAGCCGACGGCACCAACGGCACATGGGGCGCCACCACATCCCACCGGCCTCGCCCATACCGCAGATACACGCTCTCACGCAAGTACCCCGGCACACTGTCGCTGCGGATCACCGCCACCACGCGCGTCCGCATCCCGAAATCATGCGGCACCGGCAAAGTGAGATTGAGGTCGGACATCCGGCCCTTCGGTAAGCGCTCCGAAAAAAACATCCATCCGTGAAGTTGGCGTTGCGCCTGTTTGACCGCGCGTTCAAGCGGTTCCCGCAACGCCCATGCCGTGCCCGTCACCAGACACAGGGCCGCCAACCGCCAAGCGAGCTCCCGCGCACCGGGGGCCGTCTGTTCACGGCAGTCCTTCTGCGTCATCCGTTGTGCCAGATCCGCCGCCAGCATCAACGCGACTGTCCCGCCCACCATCCAGGGCGCGGCATCGCCGACCGCGCCCGGCATCGCGTCCGGTCGCCCCAGCGCGGTCATCGCAAGCGGGATTCCCCCCAGCACGGCCAAGGTCACGGATTGCGCCGACGGCCGGAAAAACAACGCGGTGACGCCGCATGCAAAAACGACTGTGATCACCCGATCCAGCGTACGGCTTTCGTCCATTGCATCGTCAGGCGGCACAATCCGCTCCACGTTCGCTGCAAGACAGACCACCGTCAGCACGATCCCGCCCCAGATCACCCACCGCGTGGAGCCCGGCAAGGCGCGGCCTCGCACCCAAGCCAACGCCGCCAGACCGCCCGCCACCACGAGTAACTCCATCCCGCCGTCGCGGCAGTACCACCAGGCACACCACAGCAGGAACAGCGCATTGAAGAAGACCGGCCAGCGGCTGCGGATCATAGGGCGCTCACCTCCCCCCGCAAGACCGCTTTCACGGGCACACGCATCACCTCCGGCGGCACACCGCCGCATGGGTTACCGCGCGACACGATCAAAACCGTTTTCAGGCCGATACCCCATGCGTCAATCATGCGCATCAACGAGGCGCGGCGCTCGTCCCACCGCGTGAGAATCAGGCAGACGCTCTGAATCTCGTGAATCTCATCAAGCAGCAACGGCTCCAAGGCATCCAGCGGATCAAGTCTGCTCGGCTCCACCGCCGCCAGAATGTCCAGTACCGCCTCGAGATAGCCGATCCGGCCTTGGCTCACAAAGCGATGGACGTCCGGACCGGCGATCAACAGCTCAAGCACACGATCCGTGGTGGACAGCACGTCAGCCACTGCGGCCGCCAGCGAGAGCGCCGCCTCGACAGGCGCGGCGCGCGTGAGCCCCGACCGCAGCCGCTCCACAGGGCCGCCCTCGTAGGTGTCCACCAGCACGGCGGTGCGCGAACGCCCCTCGGCCTGGAACTCCTTCACGACCGGCACGCCCAGCCGGGCCGATGAACGAGGATGGACATGGCGCAGGGCGTCGCCCTCGCGGAATTCGCGGCAGCCGTGGAACTCCAGCGCTTCGCGCGCCAGCTCGCGGGCAGCCGAGAGCTCCTTGCGGTTGCGCGTCCCCAGCGGGATCTCGAACGCCTCCAGACGCGTATACCGTGGATAGACCGAGAGGAGGCGTTCGCGCCGTTCGGTCCGGCCCCAACGCCAAAGCCCACCCGGGAAGGCCGAATCGACGCGCAGCGCCGGCAACGTGTAGACGCCGCGCGCCAAGACGAGAGTGGCCGCGGACACCCGCTCGGCGGCGCCCGCCGGCAGGCAGGCCAGATGCGCCCGCCGGCGCCTTAGGCTCATCCAGTCGGAAAAGATCAACGTGTCGATGGCCAGGTCACGCGCACACCGCCGCCCCAGATTCCGGACCGTGTAGTGGGTCTCGAAGGCGCTGCCGCACTCGACGCGGGGCGGCATGTCGATTTCAACCTCTAGGACAGGCCGCCAGAACAGTCCCGCCGCCATGCAGACGACGATCAACGCCAGTGCCGTAAAGGCCAGCGGGAGCAGACGGTTTTCAAAACCCACCAAGAGGAACAACAGCACCGGGCCGATACCGATCAGGCTGAACAGGTAGAAGCGCGGCGTGGTGTGCGCGACCAGCAGATAATAGATCCAGCACACCATCGGAAAATTGCGCACGAAACGCGACCGCCTGCCGTGCTGATAGCCGATTGGCGGATGGCGCAACCGGTGCCACAACCGCCCGACGCGTGTGGCACGGAGCGTCATGCGGGTACCGGCTCCGCGCGTAGCGCCTCGCGGACGACTGTCTCGCCGGTCAGTCCGCTGTGCCGCGCCTTGACATCCACCATCAGCCGGTGCGCCAACACCGGCACGGCCTGCCCCTGCACGTCATCCGGGCGCACGGTGTCGCGACCCGCCAAGAACGCGGCGGCCTGCGCACAGCGCCGCAAGTCAAGCGACCCGCGCGGGCTCGCGCCCAGCCGCAGCCGCGCGTCCTGCCGCGTACGCGCCACCAGCCGCACGATGTAGTCGAGCACCGATGCCTCCACCCCCACCGTGCGTACCGCACGCTGCACCTGCGCCAACGCCTCCGTATCCATCACCGGCCGCAACGCGTCCAACGGACGGTTGTTCGCCTGGTCATCCAACATCTGCAGCTCGTGCGAACGATCCGGATACCCGAGCACCAGCTTCAGGCAGAAGCGGTCGAGCTGCGCCTCCGGCAACGGATAGGTGCCGTTGTGCTCCACCGGATTCTGAGTGGCCAATACGAGAAAAGGAAGCGGCAGCGGACGCGTCTCGCCCTCGGTGGTCACCTGGCGCTCACCCATGGCCTCCAACAACGCCGACTGCGTGCGCGGCGACGCGCGGTTGATCTCGTCGGCCAACACGATGTGCGCGAAGATCGGTCCTGGACGGAACGTGAAGCTGCCGTTGGCGGCCGAGTAGATCATGCCGCCCACGATATCGGTCGGCAGCAGATCAGGCGTGAACTGGATGCGCGAAAAGCGGGCGGAGAGCGAGATCGCCAGCGCTTTGGCGAGTGTCGTCTTGCCGGTCCCCGGCACATCTTCGATCAGCACGTGGCCATCGGCCAGCAACGCGACCAGCAACTGGTTGATCGCCTCCTCTTTGCCGCGGATCACCGCCGACAGATTCTCCTTCAGCCGCGCCAGCATATGCAAATGCGCCCGTGTTGCATCCAGACATTTTTCCATATTGCCAGTGTAACGGGCGACCTTTGCCGCCGCAAGCACACAATCGACTGGGCTCCGGGCACCCCCCTGCCTGAAGGTGGAGGCGATGAGGACGGAAACCGCCGGCAAGGCACCCATGGCTCCCGCTCTGCTATTCGTCTTTTCCTGCCGCTCGGGTCTCGAAGAGCTTGTACTCGATGCTGTCCAGCAGGGCCTGCCACGAGGCCTCGATGATGTTTTCGGAGACGCCGACCGTGCCCCACTGGCGCGCGCCGTCGCCGGACTCGATCAGCACGCGGGTCACCGCGCGCGTCGCCTCTTCCGGATCCAAGATGCGCACCCGGTAGTCCGTCAGCGTGATCTGTTCGATCTCGGGGTAGAAACGGGTCAGCGCCTGGCGCAGGGCCGCGTTGAGCGCGTCGACCGGCCCATGCCCCTCGCCGGCCGTCAGCTCGGCCACGCCGTTGACCTTGACCTTGACCGTGGCCTCGGAAAGGCACGGCTCTTCACTGCCGCGCTTTTCGACGATCACGCGGAAACCTTCCAGCTCAAAGAAGGGGCGGTGCTTGTTGAGCACTTTCTGCAGCAGGATCTTGAAAGAGCCGTCCGCCGATTCGTAGGAGTAGCCCTTGTTCTCGCGCCGCTTGACCTCGTCAAGGATTGCCCGCGCCCGCTCTTTGTCCAATCCGCTGAAATCGGTGCCCAGCTCGGCCGCCTTCATCACCACATTGGCCGCACCCGAGAGCTCGGAGACCAGCACATGGCGCTGGTTACCCACCGCCTCGGGCTCGATGTGCTCGAAGGTGCGCGTGTTCTTCTGGACGGCGTTGACATGCGCGCCGGCCTTGTGGCTGAAGGCCGAGCGCCCCACGTAGGGCTGACGCGGATCAGGCCGCTGGTTGGCCAGATCGTCGGTCACCAGCGAGACCTCGCACAGCCGGCGAAGACGTCCTGGCCCCACGCACGAGAAGCCCATCTTCAGCTCCAGCGCGGGGATGATCGTGGTCAGATTGGCGTTGCCTGTGCGCTCGCCATACCCGTTGATGCAGCCTTGCACCTGGCGCGCGCCGGCGCGGACTGCCTCCAGCGAGGAGGCCACGGCCAGCCCGCTGTCGTTGTGGGTGTGGATGCCGACCTGTACGCCGGGCAGCGCCGCGCACACCGCCTGGGTGATCGCGAAAACCTCGTGCGGCAGACAGCCGCCGTTGGTATCACAAAGTATCACCCCGTCGGCCCCTTCGCGCAACGCCGCGCGCAGCGCGCTTAAGGCGTACTCCGGATCATTTTTGTATCCGTCAAAAAAGTGCTCGGCATCGAACAGCACGTGTCGGCCCGCTGCCCGCAGGAATCCCACGGTGTCGGCGATCATCTGCAGGTTGTTGTCGCCGGTCGTGCGCAGCACGTCGCGCACGTGCAGCAGCCACGATTTGCCGTAGATCGTGACCCATTCGGTTTCCGCCGCAAGCAGACCGGCAAGCTGCGGATCGCCCTGCGCATCCACATCCACGCGCCGTGTGCTGCCGAAAGCCGTGATCCGGGCATGCGACAGATGCTCCTTGCGGATGTCGTCGAAAAAGCGCCGGTCGCGCGGATTCGAGCCCGCGAAACCGCCCTCAATAAAGTCCACCCCGAAATCATCCAGCAGGTGCGCGAAACGCACCTTGGCTGTGTCCGAGAACGAGATGCCCTCGCCCTGCGCGCCGTCGCGCAGCGTCGTGTCGTAGATGTAGACTTTTTCCATGGCGCGGTCCTACGTTAGAAAAAAGCTTTGTAAAGCGCCTGCACCGCTTTGGCGCGCTGCTCGGCCTTGACGCCGAACATCATGCTGATCTCGGAAGACCCCTGGTTCATCATCTCGATGTTGACCCCAGCCTCAGAGAGCGCCTGGGTGGCCTTGGCCGCCATGCCCACCGTGTAGTAGAGCCCTTCGCCCACGACCATCACCAGCGCGTAGCCGCGCTCCACCAGCACGGCGTCGGGATTGAGGTCGCGCTTGATGCGCTCCACCACGCGGCGCTCGCACTCCGGCGTGAAGTTCTTCTCGCGGATCACCACCGAGACGTTGTCGATGCCGGAGGGCATGTGCTCGTACGGGACTCCTTCCCACTCCAGGATCTGCAGCAGGTGGCGCCCGAAGCCGACCTCGCGGTTCATCATGTATTTGTCGACGAAGATGTTGCAGAAGCCGTCGTCGCTCGCGATGCCCACGACGCTGCCCGCCAGCACGCGGCGCGACTGCACGATCATCGTGCCCGGCTCTTCGGGCCGGTTGGTGTTGCGCACGTTGATCGGTACGCCGGCCTTGACCGCCGGGATGACCGCCTCATCGTGAAAGACGCCGAACCCGGCGTAGGATAGCTCACGCATTTCACGGTAGGTCATCGCGACGATTCCGGATTTGACCTCCGGCACCAGACGGGGATCGACCGGATAGACCGAGTCGACATCCGTGAAGTTTTCATAGACGTCGGCTTTGACCGCCGCCGCCAGGATCGATCCCGTGATATCCGAGCCGCCGCGCGGGAAGGTGGCCACCTTGCCCTCTTTGGTGTAACCGAAAAATCCGGGGAAGACCACCAGCTCCTCATGGTCGCGCAACGTCTTAGCCAGATATTGGTAAGATTCTTCGAGCAGTTGCGCGTTGCCGTAGTCGTTCGTCAGGTACATGCCGGCGTCGTGCGGATTCACGTAGACCGCGCGTGCGCCGCGCGACTGGAACGCCTGCGCCACCAGCTTGGCGCTGTTGTCCTCGCCGGCCGCCTTCATGCAGTCCATGAAGATGCCGCGGTGCGATTTGTCGCCCGCCAGGCGGAAGCGCAGATCCTTCTCGATCTCGGCGGTGATCCCGACCGGCAGGCCGAGTTCGCGCTGGATCTCGGCATAGCGCTCCACGATGGCGGCGAGCGCCGGCTCATAGTCCTTGTCCGCCAGCGCCAGTTCGGCGCACTTGATCAGCAGATCGGTGACTTTAGTGTCATCTTTCGACCGCTTGCCCGGAGCCGACACCACCACGATGCGGCGCGACGGGTCGGCCAGCACAATATCCACGATCTTGGTCACCTGTTCCGCACTGGCGACCGATGTCCCACCGAATTTGCATACCTTCAACATAACATCCACTCCCTCGGCTAGATCATCCGCAGTTTCACGGGTTCTTCATTCAGCACGCCCGCCGCCCGGATCTCGCGCAGCGCCGCCTCCATCTCCGCGTCTTTGGCCGGATGTGTCAGGATCACCACCGGCACATATCCGGCATGCGCAAGTTCGGCGGGTGACTCCTTTTGCGTGGCCGCCAGAATGCTCACGCCATGACGGCCGAGAATGGTCGTCATCGTACCCAGCGAGCCGGCCTTGTCCAACACCATCAATCGCACGTAGTAGCGGCTCACGATCTCTGCGGCAGGACGCATGCGCACCTGGCCCTGGTTGGCCGTGTTGACGCCGCGCCGGTAGCGCGACCGGCCCGCCATCAGGTTACGCACGATGTCGCCGATGTCGCCGATCACGGTGCTGGCCGTCGGCTCGCGTCCGGCACCGCGTCCGTAATAGAGCGTGTCGCCGCTGAGGTCGCCGTGCACCATCGCCGCGTTGAACACATGGTTGACCGAGGCCAGCATGTGCGTGAACGGAACCAGCGTGGGATGCACACGCACCTCCACCTCGCCGGCGTCGCGCTTGACCACGGCCAGCAGCTTGATGCGATACCCGAGCTCGGCCGCGAATCTGACATCCATGCCCGACAAATTGCGGATGCCCTCCACCAGCACCTGCTCCATCGGCACGTGAAAACCGTACGCCAGCGAGGCCAAAATGATCGCCTTGTGCGCCGTGTCCAGCCCGTCGATATCCAACCCAGGGTCGGCCTCAGCATAACCGGCCTTCTGCGCCTCTTTCAATACCTTGGAGAACGGCAGGCCCTCATTCTCCATGCGTGTCAGGATATAGTTGCACGTGCCGTTGAGGATGCCGTGGATGCTCTGGATCTCGTTGCCGGCGAGTCCTTCGCGCAACACGCGGATGATCGGGATACCGCCGCCCACACTCGCGCCGAAGTAGATGTCCACGCCGTTCTTCTCGGCGCTACCGAAAATCTCCTCGCCGCACTCAGCCAGCAGCTTCTTGTTGGCCGTGACCACCGACTTACCCGCGTTCAGCGCGGCCAGCACAAAGGTCTTGGCCACGCCGGTGCCGCCGATCAGCTCCACCACAATCTGGATGCCGGGGTCGTTGATGACCGCCATCGCGTCGGTTGTCAACAGCGAGGGCTCCACCGCCACGCCGCGGTCGGTCGTGATGTCGACATCCGCGATACGCTTGAGCACGACCTCCACGCCCAGCCGCTGCGCCATCACCTTGCGGTTGCGCTGCAAGCCGTCCGCGACGCCCGCGCCCACGGTCCCAAATCCGATAAGGCCTACACCGATCTGCTTCATACCCGCCTGCTTTCCTGTTGCCGCCAAAAAAAAGGAAGTGTACAGGGTAGTAAAAAACAGGGCCGGGTTACAAGCCCGCAAAGCCAAAATACCGGACGGCGTTACGATAACAGATGTCTTTGACGATCTCGCCGGCCCACGGGATGTCGTCGGGGATTCGGCCGGCCGTCATGTCGCTGCCCAGCAAATGACAGAGGATGCGGCGGAAATACTCGTGGCGCGTATAGCTGAGGAAAGAGCGGCTGTCGGTCAGCATGCCCACGAAACGGCTGAGCAGCCCGAGTTGCGAGAGCGCCTCCATCTGGCGCAGCATGCCGTCGCGCTGGTCGTTGAACCACCAGCCGCTGCCGAACTGCATGCGCCCGGCCACCGGGCCGCGCTGAAAATTGCCGATCATGGTGCCGATCATCTCATTATCACGCGGGTTGAGCGTGTAGATCACGGTGCGCGGCAGAGCGTCCGCCTGTTCCAGACGGTCGAACAGCCGCGCCATGGGCACAGCCACGTTCCAGTCGCCGATGCTGTCGAAACCGGTGTCGGGGCCGAGCGCCTTGAACATTCGGGAGTTGTTGTTGCGCAGGGCGCCGTAGTGGATCTGGGCACTCCAGCCACTGCGCGCGTCCATGGCCAGCGCTTCGAACAGAAGCGCCGAACGGAAGGTGGCGGTCTCGTCGGCGGTGGCCTCTCCTCCTTGCCGCACGCGTGTGAAGATCTCGCGGATTTCAGCCTCGAGGTAGGGCTCGGCATAGAGCGTGTCGAGCCCGTAATCGGACAACAGGCAGCCGTGGGCAGCGAACACGTCATGGCGCTTCTGCAGGGCGTTCAGCAGGTCGTCCCAACTCTTGACCGGCTGGCCGGACGCAGCCTCCAGGCGGTCGAGCCATGCATTCCAGAAAGCCGGCCGGTCAATCGCCAGTGCCTTGTCCGGGCGCCAAGTGGGCAGGACCTGCACGTTGAAACCAGAAGCCTTTACGGCTGCATGGTGCTCAAGCGTGTCGCAGGGGTCATCCGTCGTGCAGACCAGTCGCACGTTGCTGCGCGCCATCAGGCCGCGCGCACTGAACCCGGGCTCGGCCAGCCGCTGAGCGGTTGTCACCCAGATCGCCTCCGCTGTGGCAGGCGAAAGCAGGTCGTAGATGTCAAAGTAGCGCGCCAATTCGAGGTGTGACCAGTCGAAGAGCGGGTTGCGCAGCAGGTAGGGCATGGTTTCGGCGAACTTCTGGAACTTTTCGCGATCTGATGCGTCGCCGGTGATGAAACGCTCGTCGACGCCGTTGGAGCGCATCGCGCGCCATTTGTAGTGGTCACCCCCGAGCCACACCTGCGCCATATTCTCCCAGCGTTTGTCCTGCGCGACCTCCGCAGGCGGCAGATGGCAGTGATAGTCAATGATCGGCATCTGTTCGGCATACCCGTGATACAGCTCGCGCGCCGCCGGATTCTCAAGCAGGAAATCGTCGTGGATAAAAGGTTTCATGTCGTTCGCTCGTCCCTTCTGTCATACGTACGGTTGCATGGTATCGTACGCATTGAGCTGGGTCAACGCTGTCTGAATGCTGTTTCGCCTAGCGCAGGGCGTTCCGGCGTGTTAAGTTATCACCATGAAAGTGACAGCGTTCGTTGTTTTGGGTTGGATCGGAATCATGGGTGCAGTGTCCGCCGGAGCGGGCGAGGTCTGGCTCTCGCAGCTTGACATCGGCAAGACGCGCCAGGGCTGGAAAGCGGCGGCGCGCGATTTCAATCTGCACGGACGTCGTTTGAGTGTGGCCGGACAGACCTACACCAACGGTGTGGCGACCCATTCGCCCTCCGAACTGTACGTGGAACTGCGCGGGGCGACGCGCTTCATCGCCGAGGCCGGCGTGGACGACACCAGCGACCAGCCCGACAAGCGCATGGTCTTCCAGGTGATCGCCGACGGCCGCCTGATCTGGCAAAGCCGGCCGCTACGCCGCGGCGACCGGGCCGCACAGATCGATCTTGATGTCGCACCGTATGCCCACCTGCTGTTGCGCGTCGATCCGTGGCGGGACGGCAATGCGGCCGATCATGCCGACTGGCTGAACGCGCGGTTCATCACCGCTTCGGCCGAAACGCCGCGCACCGTCGACACGTTACGCTGGCCGAATGCCTGGCTTTCCGCGCTGGACACCGCCTATGTGACGCCGGGCGGCAAGGCCGACATCCAGGGGCTCACGATCGCGGGCGTGACGTATGCCGAGGGGCTGGGATTGACCGTTCCCTCCGAGTTCTGCCTGCTCACCGGATCGGCGGTCCGCTTTGCCGGCAAGGTCGGGGTGGACGACAATCTTGATGGTCAAGTGGAGTTCATAATGAGCGGCGACGGGCGCGAGCTGTGGCGCAGCGGCGTGATGCGCACCGGCCAGCCCGCCAGGCCGTTCGACGTTGACTTGCGGGGCGTGGGGCGTGTGCGCCTCGCCGTTGAAGGCACCCGCAACGCGCGCGCCAACTGGGTGGAGACAACCTTCACGTTGAACGGCAGCCTGAGGCCCGCGGCCACGCACAATGCCTCGATCTATGAGAGCCGCCCCGAGTGGGAAAACCCGCGTGTCTTCCGCGTCGGCACGGAACCCTCGACCGCCACCATGATGGTCTTTGACTCGCCCAAGGCGGCCCGCAAGACCGCGTCACGTGAGGCTTCGCCTTATTTTCTCTCGCTCGACGGCGAGTGGCGCTTCAACTGGGTGCCGCATCCCGACCAGCGCCCGGCCGCGTTTCATCAGCCATCGTTCGATGTGACGGCCTGGCCCGCGATCACTGTGCCCGGTTGTGTGGAGGTACAAGGTTACGGTACGCCGCTCTACAAGAACATCGGCTACTATTTCAAGGTCGATCCGCCGTTTGTCACGGGCGAACCCGATCCGAGCTACACCACCTTCAAAGAACGTAACGCGGTCAGTTCCTACCGCCGCACCTTCCGTGTGCCGGACACCTGGAAAGGACGCACCGTGTATCTGCGTTTCGACGGCTTTGCCTCCGCGATCATGGTCTGGCTGAATGGCGAGCGTCTGGGATACGCGGAGGATGGACGCCAGGGCGCAGAGTTTAACATCACCGATTCTCTGGCCCCGGGTGAGAACACACTGGCGGTCGAGGTCTATCGGCTGTGTGACGGTTCCTACATGGAAGATCAGGATTTCTGGCGTCTTTCGGGCCTGACCCGTCCGGTCTACCTCTGGTCAGTGCCGCGGACACATCTGCGCGACTTCTTCGTGCGTACCACGCCGCTGACACCGGGCGTCTACGATGGCACGTGGAATCTCAAGATCAACGCGCGTCTCACGCAGCCCGCCGACGCCCATCCGCCAATACTTGAGGCCGAGCTTGTCCCGCGCAGCTTCAAGGGCCGCAGTGTGGCACGCGGACGTGCCATGCCGGTTGACGGTGCCATCCAACTCAATCTCGCCGTTGATACACCGCGCCTGTGGTCGGCTGAAACCCCCGCACTCTACACGCTGCTTCTGACGCTACGGGACGCGCGCGGCGCGATCATCGAATCCATCCCGCAACGCGTGGGCTTCCGTCAGGTCGAGGCACGCGGCAGTCAGATCCTGCTGAACGGTCAACCGCTTGAGATCCGTGGCGTCAACCGTCACGAGATGGATCCCGACCACGGCTATGCCGTGCCGGACAGCCGCATGGTGGAAGACATCCTGTTGATGAAGCGCAACAACATCAATGCCGTACGCACCAGCCACTATCCCAATGATCCGCGCTGGTATGACCTGTGCGATGAGTACGGGCTCTATGTGATGGATGAGGCCAACCTCGAGACACACGGCCTCACGAATGCGCGCAATCCGGTCTGCGACCCCTGTTTCCGCGACGCCGCGATGGATCGCGAGATGGGCATGGTTGAGCGCGACAAAAACCATCCGTCGATCCTCTTCTGGTCACTCGGCAATGAGAACAATGTGGACTCCGATTTCTTCGGACACGCCTACCGCTGGATCAAGACGCGCGATCCGGGACGTATGATCCAGAACCAGCGCAACGGGCCGCGCGATCTGGTCGATACCATGTACGCCCGCGTGAGCGACATCGAGGCGTACGGACGCCGCGACGACACGACCATCCCGTTCATCCTGTGCGAGTATTCGCATGCGATGGGCAATTCGTCAGGAAACTTGGCCGACTATTGGCGCACGATCCGTTCCTATCCCAACTTGCAGGGGGGCTTTATCTGGGATTTCGTCGATCAGGCGCTGCGTCAACCGATCCCTACTGAACGTGTGCGCCATGGTGGGCCATCGACCTTCTGGGCCTACGGCGGTGATTTCGGCGATTTCCCTAATGACGACAATTTCAACTGTAACGGACTGGTGCAGTCCGACCGCCGACCGTCACCGCAGTTTGAGGAGATGCGGTATTGCTATCAGCCGATCGCGGTCGAGGCGGTCGATGTTTCGCGTGGCCTCTTCCTGATCCGCAACCGCCACCTCTTCACCGGCCTGAGCGGTTTCGATGCCCGCTGGACCTACGAGGAGAACGGCGAGGTGGTGGCGCAGGGCCGTCTCAAAGGGCTGGACGTGCCGCCGCAGGGAACCCACACAGTCGAACTGCCGCTCTCGATGATCCGTCGTCCCGCTTACGCGGCACGCGTCAGCACATGGAATTTCAACTTTGCCACGACCCGCGCGAGTATGTGGGCGGAAAAAGGGCACGTGGTCGCCCGCGAGCAGATTGTCGTGCCGGCCGATCCCCAGCCTGCACCGTTCGCGAACGTGGCGGGCCGCGCGGCCGTCCGACTCGACGAGCGTGAAACGTCGGTGACGGCCGAAGGCGATGGCTTCAGTGTGCGCATCGGCAAGACGAGCGGTGTGATCGAATCCTGGAAGGTTGATGGCGTTGAAATGCTCCTGACGCCGCTGGTGCCCGACTTCTGGCGCGCGCCCACCGACAACGACCGCGGCAATGGCATGGAGAAGCGTCACGCGGTGTGGCGCGAGGCAGCCGCACGCCGTGAAGTGCGCGAGGTGACGGTCCGGCGTGAGGTCGACGGCAACTGGCGCGTGCTGGTGGAGCTTGCCTATCCTACGGCGGGCGAGACGGTCGGCACGCTGATCTACACTTTCACCAACGGCGGCCAGATCCGTGTGGCGTTCCAGATCGAACCGAAGGGAGAGGGGGTGCCGGCACTGCCACGAATCGGTATGACCGCGCAGATTTCCGCCTCTTTCGATCGCGTGACCTGGCTGGGGCGCGGGCCTCACGAGAATTACGCGGACCGCCGGGACTCGGCCTTTTTCGGCCGCTACACGCTGTCGGCTGATGACTTCTTCTTTCCCTATGTCGAGCCGCAGGAAACCGGCAACCGTACGGAGGTCTTCTGGGCAACTTTCACCGACGCGTCCGGCAAGGGCATTCGGGCGTGGGGCGATCCCAAGTTCAACTTTAGCGTCCTGCCTTACACAACGGAAGAGCTGGAGACGCGCAAGCATCCGTGGGAACTCAACCGTTGCGGGAACCTTGTTCTGCGCCTTGACTACGGACAGATGGGGCTGGCCGGCGAGAACAGTTGGGGCGCGCTCCCCTGGCCCGAACATCAGCTTCCTGCGGGACGTGTCTACCAATACGGGTTTGTGCTGGAGCCGTACCGCGGATTTTGAGCGGGCTCTTATTTATCAGAAGGTGCCCCTGCTTATGTGTACAAGGACAGGTGGTCCACCTGAAAGGCGTGAATGGATCATACGGACAAGAATGGCCAAAGACGGAGGTAAACAACAAAGACCTAGAAAATTGATTGGGGTTTTGTATTGCATACGTTGTGGCCGCTCCTATACCATCAACGAGACATTGGTTCTACTTGGAGTATCAAGATGGTGGGCTCGTCAGTTACTGTCGCGTTATTGGCCATTTGCCCGGCCTTTGTCGGATCTGTGCTGGCTGACGGCGTCAGTCCGCATCGCGCACCGGATGAAAAGTTGGTGAAGACGCTGACAACGAATCAGGTCACCCAATTCCAGGGATACGTTCAGGCGAAGGATTTGCGGAATCAGGAATTCGCTGTGTGCGGCAGGATCTTGAATGAAAAGCGAAGCGAGGCCCAGATGATTCGCAAGCTGATGCTTTCGCGGCGTCTGACCGAGCAGCAGATCACTGTCCTGATGCAGTTGCGTGCAGAGAAGATGAAAGAGTCTGGCAAGACTGACGCAAAACTGCGGGAGGTCTTCGGTTTGGACCCCAAAGCCCAGTATCGTCTTGAAGCGGCTACAGGGAGATTGTTGTTGGTCGGGAAAAAGAGTGATCAGGATGTTGAGCCGGCCACGGATGCCGGCGCCGCGTCCGTCAAAGCGGCACTGGCGAAGGCGAAGAAGTAGGCCCCTGCGGTAATCACCTGTTACGGCGGAGCATGCGGTTCAGAGGCAGGCCATACCTTGACGACGGGTGTGCGATGTCGGCCAGGGTGGTTCTGGCTTTAGGAAGGCCGGGAACATCACCTATACTGACCCGTTGTTGAATGAGATGCTGTAGTCTACGACTCTAACAAAAGGAATAAGTATGAACACCTCACGTATCACGATGCGATTCGGTTTTGTGATGGCGCTGTCTTTCGCCTGCGTCTTTTCCGCTGCCGGGCAGGGAATGCGTCAAAAAGGAAGCGACCCTCAGCAGATCTGGCTGAAATTCGAGAAGGAACTGGGCCTGCAGCAAAGCTATGCCGCCGATATGGAGATCCAGGCCATGGGCATGAACATGACTAGCACGGTCTACCGCGACGGCAACAAGTCGCGGACTGAAATGACCGTGCCCTTCATGAACATGAAGATGGTGGCGCTGCAGCTCACCGAAAACGGCAAGATGACCGGCTACACGCTCTTCCCCGACAAGAAGAAGTACTGCGTGACGCCGGAGGAGGACCTGGCCGCTGACGGCAACTTGGACTACACGTTGAAAGACGCAGGCAGTGAGGTCTTCGAGGGCGTGACCTGCAAAAAGCGCCGTTTGACGGTCAAAATCCCCGATCAGGGCACACAGGTCATGGACATCCTTTTCTCACCCAAGCAGAAAGACATGCCGGTGAAGATGACGGCGAACACCCAGATGAAGACTGAACAAGGGGCCGAGCCGATGACCATGACGACGGTGATCCTGTTCAAGAACTATCGTTTCGGACCGCAGCCTGCCGCGCTCTTCACGATCCCCAAAGATTACACGAAGGCCAAGGACATGCAGGAGGTGATGATGGGCGGACTCTTCGGCGGCGGGCAGGCGCCGGCTGCGGCGGGTCAGCCTCAAGGAATGACCCTGCCGCCCGAAGCGCTCAAAGCCATCCAGGAGGCGCAGGCCGAGGCCGAGAAAGAGGCGGCGGCGGGCAACCACGACGAGGGTCCCCAAGCCATTCGTCAGGGCCTTCAGTCCTTGCGCGGCCTGCTGGGCAAGTGACTTCATGAGCGGTGCCGTCCTCAGCTCCATCCTGCCCGTCTGCCTGCTGCTGCTGCTGGGAGCGGCGCTGTGTCAGTCCGGCTTCCTGCCGGACCTTTTTTTCGCGCACCTGAACCGCCTGGGCTTCTGGGTGCTCCTGCCCACGCTGCTGTTCTGCACCATTCTGCAGGCGCCGCAGACCGCCAGCGCTGATGGCCTGAAGATCGGACTCCTGCTCTGCGTCTGCTCGGTGGCCGTGACGGCGGCGGCCTGGCTGGCGGCCCGCGTTATGCGCCTCCCCGATTTCTCGGCGCGCGCATTGATGCAGGCGGCCATGCGCGGCAACCTCGCCTACACCGCCCTGCCGGTGATTCTGTACGCCTTCGGAGAAAATAGCCGGATGGCAGCGGTCGCCTCATTCGCAATCGCGCCTGCCATTCCGTTCTACAACTTCTGGGCCGTGGTGATCCTCACCTCACACGCGCAGGATGCCTCGCACGGACGTCAAAGGTTGCGTGCGGCGCTCGCGATATTGCAGAACCCGCTGATCATCGGCTGCCTGCTCGGCGTCCTGGCGCTGAAAAGCGGCATACGTCTGCCGAGGGGACTCTTGAACGCCGTCAGCACGCTCGGTCACGCTGCCCTGCCGTGCGCCCTGATGGCGCTGGGGGCCGGCCTGACATTTGAGCGTCTGCGCGCCAGTTTCCGCCCGGCTCTGATCGGCACGGCATTGAAATTATTGCTGATGCCAGCCCTTGGCTATGTCTTCGCGCGCGCGGCAGGTTTCAGCAATGAACTGCTTCTGGTGGCCTTGCTCTTTCTGGCCAGCCCCTGCGCCGTCACTTCCTATGTGATGGCCGACCAGATGGGGGCGGACAAAGAACTCGCCGGTTCGGCGATTGTCCTCAGTACGGCACTGTGCCTGCCCGTCATGGCTGCTCTCCTGCTCATGTTCTCGTCTGTCACTTGAGCGTTGAACGTTCCCCCATCGAGCATGCGCGACACAACCGCATGGCAGGTCATGCTAGAGGTCGCGCAACGCATCGGGCTCGAACCGGCGCGCGGCGGCGCAGGCGGCGCCCCAGACGCAACCGGCGGCGCAGAGCAGCAGCATGGCAATCACGATCGCCATCATTTCCCACGGCAGCGCACCGCCCAGCGAACGCGCCGCCGGCTGAATCGCCACCAGCGCCGGCAGGACACCGGCCGCCAGCCCCGCCGCAACCAGCAACCCGTATTCCGCCGCCAGCAGGCGGATCACATCTCGGCGTGCCACGCCGACCGCCGCCAGCAGGGCGAACTCGCCGCGCCGTTCATCCACGCCGCGCAGGATCACCAGCGACAGCCCGGCCGTGCCCAACAGTAGCCCAAGCGCGCCGAGCACCAGAAAGAGATCCAGGTAACTCGCCTCGATCGCGCCCAGCGCACGTAGCCGCTCTTCCACGGTTTCAACCGTCACTCCCGGTGCCGGGTGGCGCAGCGCGGCGACCTGCAACCGTTGTCCGGCTGTCGGACGCCATGCCGCGTCCGCAGCCTCGCGCAAGGCGTAAGGCGCGTAGTCGCAAAGCCACATCCGATACCCCTCTTCAGGAAACATCTGCACGAAAAACCGTTCATCGATGAGCAGTGCGCCTTGCAGGATTCCGCTGCGCACCGGCAACGCGCCCACGATCCGCACACGCCACGGCGTGCCATCGCTCCCGGTATAGGTCATGACCTTGCCGTCTGTGACTCCGGCCTTGGCTTTGAGACTGTACTGCAACATCGCTTGATCGGCCGCCAGCGCCGGGATCGCGCCGTCTGGCAGCAGCCGTTCGAGCGGCGACCAGACACCGCCCGCCTCGCGCGGTTCAAAAGCCCGTGCACGCGCCATGACACGCGCCTCAAGGCCCAACAACCGCGGCGTTTGCGGCGCGTTCATGTTGAGACATCCGGCATCGTCGCCCTCCCGGACCCGTACCGGAACCACACCCTCCGCGCCGCTCGCCTTACGCGCCAGTTCCAGACCACGCGCGCGATCCTGCGCCACGGTCGAGGTGACAATCGCACGAAAGCCGCCGCTCCCGGACCACGGATGTTCGCTGCCCGCTGCGGGATCATGCTTCATCGCAAGAATCCCGACCGACAGGAAGAGCCCCACCGCCAGCAGAATCACCACGGGCGCACTGCGGCGCGGCACCGCCAGCGCCCGCGCGATGCCGGCCGCCACCGGCGACCTCACGGCAGATCGACCGGCTGCGGCACGCCGCCACGCTTCGCCCAGCGATACCAAGAACAGCAGGACCGACACCATCAGCAGGAACCCGGCACCGAAAAACGCCCCGTTCGCGGCGGTTCCCTCTGGGCTCCACTCCATGATCGCGAGCGCCGCGAGCGCCAGCACGCCGCCACCCATACTTGCGACTGACACACGCCGCGGCGATGCATTCTTTTCCGGAACGCGCACGGTCGTCACCGCATCCTGCATCTGCCAAACTGCGGCGGGCAGACACACCGCATAACGCCGTGTGACGTGTAGCAGCACCAGCAGGGTTAGCCCAATGCTGATTATGGCGGCCACCAATGCCACCGGTGCGGAAAACAAAAAGAGCGGCTCGGCACCGGCAAAGGCATCGCGCCAGAAACGTCCCAGACTCCACACCAATGCGCGGGCAAGCAAGGCGCCCCCGCAACTGCCCGCCACGCTACCCGCGCAAAGCGGCACACTCCACTCCACCGTCAGAACTAGCGCGACGCGTCCACGACCCCAACCCAGCGCACGGAGGAGTGCGATCTCGTTCCTGCGAGCCTCAAGCGCCAGCGCCAAAGAGAGCGCGACCAGCAGCAGTGACGCGGCCACCACGATGAAGGCCATGCCGACAAAAAGCAGCCGGAAATCGGTGGTGCCACGTGCGGCAGCCAGCCCTTCTTGCCAGATGGGCCGCACCTGAAATCCAAGCCGCGCCGGCGCGATGTTTCTGAGGGCCGCGCGTACTGCCGTCGCATCCGCCGCCACGCTCAGGCTCATGGCATCACCAAAAACGGTGCCGAACGCCGCCTTTCCCGTCGCGTGCGTCAAGAACAGTTTCGGCGTTTCGCGCCACGCCTTCCAGTAGGCCTCGTTCGCGGCATCGTTCAAACGTTCCTCATCCATCGGCAGACCAACATCCCAAGCCGCGCAACTGTCCACCCCTTCAAGTCCCGGAAAAACAGGCATCGCGCGACGTGCCTCCGCCGCCACCTCCATCGGGATGACGCGGCGTACGCGAAAAACACCCTGCGTCTCGACCAATCGTCCGCCCGCTTCGAAGCGGTGCCAAGTCACCGTGACGCTTGCGCGGGTGGTGACGCCCAGCGAGTCGGCCAGCCACGCATTCAGCACTGTTTCATCATCGCGCAGGTCACGCGGCACGCGCACGCCGTCCGGTGTGACCGCCGCCACAAAGCCGTACGGTGTACGGCGTCCGTTTGCCGCACATTCATCCACCAGATGGTAGGTCGCGGGATTCACCTTCAACCCCGCCTGCTCCAGGGTCTCCCGCAGGCCGGACGGCAGAAACACGCGGCGGCTCCTGATCACCGTGACCGGTTCTCCGCCCTCCGTCTTCTGCTCTTCGATCGTCAGCCCGCAAGCCTCCGGTGTCAGCGCTTGCGCCAGCGCCTGCTCCAGCGCCTGTGGCGCAAGCGATGAGAGCAACAGGTTGGCCATACCCGGCACGCCCGCACTTTCTGCCAGTGCGGCCAGGGGAACGAAGACATTCACGGGGGGTAACGATGCAGGGCGTAATGCGAAATCGGCGGGGAACAGTGTGGCGTCCTGCGGACGCGACACCGCCGGCGCGAGAGAGGTCAGGCTGCGACGGACCAGGCGCGATGCCTTCACCTGACCGAGCGGCAGTTCGGCCGCGTGAAGCGCCGGCTTCACAAAGCGTACCGCGCCTTCTGTCGTGCGCAACACGTCGCGCGCCCGATCATTGAGCGCGGCCTGAAATTCCGTACTCTCCGATTCCTGATGGCGCAGACCGATGATCTGAGCATCGGACGCGCACACCTCGCCGTCGGCTGTCAACACCTCGCCCCGCAACAGCAGGGCGGCCTCAGTGTGGGGCAAGCGCTGTCCGAGATCCGCCGGAAAGACCCCTTCTGTGAGCAGCACGGCAGAGCGAGCGGCGCCGAGACGGGCGTACAGGCCAGCCCGCAGGCCGGCCTGCAACGATTCGCCGGTCAGCAGGGCCGAACTCAATAGCGCTGCGGTCAACGCGGCGGTAACCGCGAAGACCCCATGCCGGGCGCGGTAGTACCGCAGACTTCGTTGGGCCCAGATCCAGATTGTCATAAGGCGGTTAGACCGTGAAGAGCCCGCTGCGCCAGTTCTCGATGAGCAGCGTGTCGAGCTGCCGCAGGCCTTGGGCCTCGTAGGCCGCGCGAACGGCGGCATACTGCTCGTCCAAGATGCCCGAGACCACCAGACGCGCACGCGGCCCAGCGGCCAGCGAGGCGGCGACCTGCGGCGCGAACCGGATCAGGACCGGCGCGAGGATGTTCGCCACGACGATGTCCGCCGGCGCGTGCGCGTGCGAGAGATCATCCAGCGTGAAGGGGATCGACACGCCGTTCAGCGCCGCGTTCTCCCCCGACACGCGCATGCAGTCGGGGTCATTGTCGAAGCCGCGCACGTCGCTGAAGCCCAGCAGCTTCGCGCCGATCGCCAGAATGCCCGAGCCGCACCCCATGTCCAGGACGGAACGGTTGATATCCTCTGCCGCCAGCCGATCCAGGAAACGGAGGCAGGCCTGCGTGGTGGCGTGCTTGCCGGTGCCGAAGCTCAAGCCGGGATCGAGGGTGATCACGCGTTCGCCGGGTTGCGCCGTGTAGGGTTCCCAAGAGGGCCGCACCACCACGCGTTCGGAAATCTTCTCGACGTGGAAGAACTGTTTCCAGCTCTCGGCCCAGTCGGTCTGCGCGACGGTCGTGATCTCCGGCTCGACCTTCACGCCGAGCAATGCGGCGGCGGCGAGCAGCGCGTCCCGCGCGTGCGCCACGCCGTCCGATTCATCCGGGAAGAGCGAGACACGGCAGACGCCGCTCTCCACGTCATGCCAGGAGGCCGGCGTGAAGCCGTCGCTGTCGATCATTTCAAACAGCGCACCGGCCGTCTCGGGCGGCAGTGTTATGGAGACGCAGGAAACGGGGGCGGTTGAGGCGGTCATGTCAGGAAGATTCCGTTTCAGCGCAGTTCGATGCGCGACAGATAGTCCAGGCTCTTGGGTAACTGCTCCAGCACGCTCGGGCTTTCGTCCTCGATGAAGTAGTACGCGATGCCGATCTCCTGGCAGGCTTTCAGGATGGCGGGATAGTCTGCCTGGCCGGCACCGAGCACGACATCGTTCGTCAAGTCAGTACCTCCGCTAAGGTTGCCGACAACCCCTTTCTTCAAATCCTTGAGGTGCATCAGCACCCAGCGGCTGGGATATTTCTTGAGCAGCTTCACCGGATCCTGGCCGGGGAAGACCGTCCAGAGCACGTCCATCTCAAACTTGACGAGGTCAGGATCGGTCTTCTCCATCAGCAGATCGAACAGCGTGCCGTCTTTGTAGGGATAGAACTCAAAGCCGTGGTTGTGGTAGAAGAACTGAATGCCTGCCGCCTTGAGCCGTTTGCCGATCTCATTGAAATCGGCGGCAATCTTCAAGGTCTGCGCCTCGTCGAGCGGCTTCTGGTGCGCGGCCCAGGCGACGCCGAGATACTTCAGGCCGAAATAACGGGCGGCGGCGATCGCCTCATCCGTCTTGTTGAGCAGGTACCCCTGTCCGGCATGGGCGGCGATCGGGATGAGTCCGCGCTCGTCCAATGCCTGCTTCATCTGTTCTTGAGTCAGGCCGTAGTGGCTCTCAATGCCGATCTCGACGTATTTGACGTTCAGGTCTTTGAGCACATCGAGAGCTTTCGCCCCGTCCTGCTTAAGCTGGTTGCGCAGCGAATAGATCTGGACGCCGACCGGGCCCTTGAAGGTCGCGCTGGTGCCGACGCCTTGGGCGAAAACCGACGCGGTGAACAACGCGGCGGACAGGGAAACAATCAGACTCCTTTTGGCAGCATGCATGGCATCATTCCTTATGAGGGGGTGAACGTACGGATTTCCTTTTCCAGCGCAGGATATTGTGCGCGCAGGTCGGCAGGATCCGCGATCTCAAAATCGGCAAAATCGAACCCGGGGGCGACCGTGCAACCCACAAGACAGAACTGCGAGCCGGACGCGGGGCGCGCGCCAAACCAATAGCCCGCCGGCACGACGCACTGCACCGTCTCCTGCGGCCCACCCCCCATGCGCGTTTCCGTCCAGTCGCCGTCCGGAGAAAGCGTGACCAGGCGCAAAGTCCCGCCGGCGTGGAAGTGCCAGATTTCGTCCTGCCGCAATCGGTGCAGGGCCGAGCACTCCCCCTCGCGGAGCAGGTACAGGATGGCGGTGCAATACGCCCGTGACCCCGTGAAACCCGGAAGCGCGGCGGCGGGAATCATCCCCGCGCTCCGGTACGTTTCGGCATAAAACCCGCCTTCGGGATGCGGCTTCATGGCGTAACGGGCGATGATGGCATCGGTATCCATACAGGCATCACACCACCGTACAGATGGCGGAGTGGGCGTTGATTTCGGCTTTAATGACTTTGAGCAGGTCCTGGGAGATCGGCTGGTCGAGCTTGATGATCGCCAGCGAACGGCGGGTCTTGGCGTTGTGCGGGTTGCGCATGTCCTCGATGTTGATGCCCGCGTCCGCCAGCTTGCGGCTGATCGAGGCGATCACGCCCGGCCGGTCGTCGTACAGGCAGAAGAGGGTGGCGCCGCTCGGCTCGAAGTAGAGGCGGTCGAACTCGTCGATACGCGAGACCGTCTGCACGCCTTCAGTGACCGTGCCGCGCACGCTGAAACTCTTGAGGCTCTTGTCGGCCTGCTCGACCTTGAGGTCGATCGTGATGGCGCTGCCGTAGCCCTTCTCGGAGTCGGCCTCGCGGTTAACCAGCTCGATACCCATCTCCTTAAGGAACTTGAGCGCGGCCTTGTAATCGTTGTAACGGTCGAACTCGCGCCAGATACCGGAGAGAATCGAGACGGTCAGCCATTTGCCGAAAGGCGCGAGGTCGCCGTAGAAGCTGGTCTCGATCATCCTGATCGGCGTCTGGGTGCCGGAGATCTGCCGCACGAGGCTGGCGAGGTTGAAGGCCAGCTCGCAGTAGGCGCGCTCAAGTCCATCGGGGATGTCGCGGTTGACGATGCAGCTCATGTCGGCCTTTTCGTCGAGGTCGATCAGCTCCTGCGCCGCGCGCTGCGCCGCCACGAAGTTGGCTTCCTGGGTGTTGGCGCCGAGATGCGGCAGCATCAGGTCGGCGATGTCGGTCATGCTCTTGGGGCCGGCCTCGTCTTTGGGGTAGACATCGTTCAGATAGCGCAACCCCTTCTCGGCCTTGACCGCGCGCAGCGCCTCTTCGTCGACGATGCCGTAACGGGCGCAGTTGATGATGGTGGCGCCCTTCTTCATGAGGCCGATCAGCTTGGCGCCGACCAGGCCGCGCGTGCTCTCGCCGCCGGGGATGTGCAGCGTGACATAATCGCACTGGCTGAAGATCTCCTCCAGCGTCGCCGACTCGATGCCGAGATCGCGCAGGCGGTCGCTGTTGGCCAGCGGATCGTAACCCAGGATGCGGCACTCGAAGCCCCTGAGACGCTTGGCGACCAGGCGGCCGATGTTGCCGAGGCCGACGATGCCGACGGTCTTGCCGGTGATTTCACGGCCCATGTAGTTCTTCTTCTCCCAGCCGCCGGCGCGTGTCGTGATGTCGGCCTGCACGATGTGGCGCGCGTCGGCCAGCATCATGGCGATCACCTCTTCGGCGACGCCGTTGGCGTTCGCGCCCGGCGTGTTCATCACGTCCACGCCCTTTTTGCGGGCGTGCTTGATGTCGATCGTGTCATACCCCGCGCCGGCACGCACGATGACCTTGAGCTGCGGCAGCGCGTCGATGATCGCGGCCGGCACCTTCTCGCTGCGCACGATCAGGGCGTAGGCGTCGGGATGCGACTTGACTTGTTCTTCGAGGGGCGTTTTCGCGTCTTGCACCACATTGTATCCGCCGTGCGCTTTCAGAATCTCGGCGGCCACGGTGTCCAGCTTGGTCGGAATCAGAACTTTTTTCATGCTTCTCCAGTCCCTCGGGGTTTGATACGCTTGAAAATGAATCGGGCGTCTTCAGGTGTAGGCGACAGCCTGCCCGTCGCCAACCCAAAAGATGGCATTACTGTAATCCTGTTGCGGTCGGGAATCAAGCTCCGTCGCAGGACAGGATGAACGGGACCGGCGGTACAGGCCGGAATGGAAGAGACATGAAGAGACAGGTTACAACCATCGGTTTCGCGGCACTCATCGCGGTCGCCACCGTCACGGTGGGCTGGACGCAAACCGGAAGGCCGGGAGGGACGCGCGGCTACGCCACCGATCACTTCGAGGGGTTCGACGCGCTCGATGAAGACTCGCGCATCCCGCAGAAAACCAAATCGTTCTGGTATTCTGTGGACGCCGAGACGCCGGCCGCCCAGCTCCAGATCGCAGAGAAGAAAGAGGCGCTGGGGCGCGACCGCGCCGCTCGCAAGGCCTACGAGGCGCTGATCCGCGAGTGGCCGACTGCCCCGGAAGCGGCGCAGGCCCAATATGCGTTGGCCCAGCTCTTGGAACGGCAGCAGAAATTTGAGAGGGCGTTCGACGAGTATCAGTACCTGATCACCCACTACGCCGGGCACTGCCCGTACCAAGAGGTGCTCGACCGCCAGTTCCGTATCGCCAACTATCTGCTGCACAACAACAAGAGCATGTTCGGCTGGTCTTTGAGCGGGATGGACACGATTCGCGAGCGCTTCGAGCAGATCGTGCGCAACGCCCCGCGCGGCGCGCAGGCGCCGGAGATCATGCTGGTGATCGGCGGTATCCGGGTTTCCGAAAAGGAGCTGCAAGAAGCAATCGCTGTTTATGAGGGACTCCTCAACCGCTTCCCGCAGACACCTCAGGCGACCTCCGCCGCCTACCTCGCTGCACAGTGCCGTCATGAGCTCGCCGTCAAGCACAGCTACAACGAGCCGCGCTGTCGTGAGGCGATCGCCTTTATCAAGGCCGCTCTCGCCCGCATGCCGACCCATCCCCAGAAGGCACAGATGACGGCATGGCTGGATGAGCTGACAGCGCTGCTCATCGAACAAAACTACCAGCAGGCGGTCTTTTACGACACGAAACAACGCAATGTCGAAGCCGCTAAGGCAGCCTATCGCCGTTTTCTCTCTGAATTCTCTGACTCTCATTACGCCGCGCAGGTTCGCGAACGCCTTACGCAACTCGAACAGGGCGCGGCCCCGTTACGCTAACCGCTGGAGGTTATGATGTGTGACATGCAGAAAACGCGGGTTGCCAGATTTCCGGCGCTCTGCTCACTCGTGCTGCTCTTATCGGCCGGCTGTGCCTCGTATCGGTTCGGTTCCGCTGTGCCTGAAGAGCTGCGCACGATCGCGGTGCCGGTCTTTGAGAACGCATCGGGATTCCCCAAGATCGATGCAACCGTGACCCAATACGTGTTGCGCGAGTTCCAGCGCGAGGGCACTTTTAAGATCGCCTCGCTGGATGATGCCTCAGTCAAATTGCTCGGCAAGCTGGTCCGATCCGATCAGCAACCGCTTAACTACGACCGCAACTTCGGCTCGCGCACCTCAGAATACCGCTACACGCTCGTGGCTGAGATCACGCTGGTTGAGCGTGGCACCGGCAAACTGCTGATCGACGGCCAGCAGATTAGAGCCAACACCACCTTCCTGACGCACGGCGACATGCTGACCGGTATGCAAGACGCTGGCCCGCGCATCGCGAAAGAACTGTCCCGCGCCATTGTTGACGCCGTGCTTGCCCACAGGGCACCCCAGAATGAATGAAGCTGCATGACACATCCCATGTCGAGCGCGCCGTTCTGTTTCAGGTCGTGCACGCCCGCATGGACGCGCTGGAAGCCGCCGATTCTCTGCTGGAACTGGGCAGGCTTGCCGACACCGCCGGATTTGAGGTCGTGGGCCAGTTGACCCAGCATCGTGACAAACCCGACGGGAGCACGCTGATCGGTTCCGGCAAGGTCGAGGATCTCAGGGAGCTCATCGCCGAAACCGGCGCGAACACGGTGATCGCCGACAATGACCTGAACGCCTTTCAGGCTTACAATCTCGCCAAGGTGCTGGGTGTGCGTGTGCTGGACCGCACCGAGGTGATCCTGGAGATTTTCGCGCGCCGCGCCCGTTCTTCCGAAGCCCAGCTTCAGGTCGAGCTGGCCAAGACCCAGTTCCTGCTCTCGCGCATCCCGGTCACCGAAGCGCAGCAGCGCTTCACCGGCGGCGGCGCCAATGTGCGCGGCCCCGGCGAGAGCCACCTCAATCTGCGCAACATGCCGCTGCGGCGCCGCATCACGGAGTTGAAAAAGCGCCTGGCGGCGATCCAGAGCCGGCCGACCGTGCGCGACCGCGCCAAGCGCGGGTGGCCGGTCGTTTGCCTGGTGGGCTACACCAATGCCGGCAAGTCGACGCTTCTCAACGCTTTCGCCGGTGCAGACGCTTACGTCGATGACCGCCTCTTCGCCACGCTCGACACCAAGACGCGCAAGGTCTGGCTCGCGCCCGGCCGCGAGATCCTGCTGACCGACACCGTCGGCTTCATCCGCAACCTGCCGCACGGGCTGGTCGCCTCCTTCCGCTCCACCCTCGATGTCGCGGTTCAGGCCGACCTGCTGCTGGTTGTGGTTGATGCCGCCTACCCGCGCGTGGCCGACCACATCGACGTCTGCTTCCGCACGCTCAAAGAGATCGGTGCCGACCGCGTGCCGCACCTGCTGGTGCTCAACAAGTGCGACACGCAGGCCGCCGTTTCCGCCAAGGACGCCGCCACCGCGTCATTGCCTCTCATCGCCGGACGTTACCCGCAGGCGCTGCCGGTTTCGGCCCGCACCGGTTACGGACTTGACCTGCTCAAACAGGCCATCGTTCAAGAACTCCAAGCATGTTCCACGTTGTGGCGACTCCCATCGGCAACCTTGACAAGCTAAAGGACAGGACTTAAGGTGAAAAGTGTCGATACAATAAAGGAGATTGCTTTGCCTGCGATTCAATCAACGGTCTTGGGCCAATACCAGACCACGATCCCGCTGGCCATAAGAAAACGGCTAGGGATCGAGAAGAAGGATACGATCCGTTACCGGGTTGTCAGCGGTGCGGTCGTCATTGAAAAGGCAGAGCCGCTTACAGAACGCCTCCGCTCCTTGCATGCGGGCATCCGTAAGAAAGTCGAACTCGAAAAAATATACCGTTTGGACCGTCGTGGAGATTTCCGAGGCGCTGGATATCATTCTGAATATTCCGCAACTTGTCCTTAACCGGCCTTTGTTTCAAACCGTGGTTCAGGTCTATCTGGCCAACGCCACCTTAAGGAACCCTCATCATGCTCCACGTTGTGGCGACTCCCATCGGCAACCTGGCGGATCTCAGTCCGCGTGCGCTGGACGCACTGAAGTCCGCCGACCTTATCGCTTGCGAGGACACGCGGCGCACATGGGCGCTGCTCAGTGCCTTTAACATTCCTCGGCCGGAGATGATCTCGTACCGGCAGGGCAATGAGGAGCGCGTCGCTGAACGTATCCTGCAGGCCGTCGCCGCAGGCCGCAATGTCGCGCTCTGTTCCGATGGCGGCTATCCGGGCATCAGTGATCCCGGCTATCGCCTGATCCGCCGCGCCGCGCGGGAAAAGGTGCCGTTCGACGTGCTCCCCGGCGCCTCGGCCGTTGACATCGCGTTGCTTTCGTCCGGGCTTTCCACGTCGAGTTACACCTTCAAGGGATTCCCGCCGCGCAAGCCCGGTGCGCTGCACCGCTTTTTCGAGGAGGAGCAGGCGATGCCGCACACCTTGATCTGTTTCGAGTCGCCGTTCCGCGTCGGCGCCACGCTCAAGGCCGCGCACGACGCGCTGGGTGACCGCGAGGCCGCCGTCTGCATCGAGTTGACCAAGGCGCACGAGCGTGTGCACCGCGGGTATCTCACCGAACTGATCCCGCTCTTCGTCGGCAAGCCGGTCAAAGGCGAAGTCGCCGTCGTCATCGCGGGTGCCAATCCCAAATTCGCGCGCGATACGGACGATTCCGCAGGGGTGCAAGCGTCCGTCTGCCCGTGAGCACCACAGGGATTGCGGGAAAAAAAAGGGACAAGAAGTTATCCTGTCCGTCCAACGGCTACGCAAGCTTCGTCAGGATGGATCGGAGACGCTATCGACAATTGGCGGAAGGGCGGAACCGGACACACCGTCCGCGTCTGTCTCCAGCGGAATGTTCCGGTGGCATTCCAAGACGACTGGATGCGCTGGCCCACCTCGTAAATTCGAGACGCGCGATCCGCAGGATTCTGTCCCCGCCGGCCTGACAATGTGGTGTTCACTTCACCGGACGTATCACGTAGTGCCGGGGCCGAGGCGTGACGTTTGCGCGGATGCTATTCATGCGTTCCGCCGACCGCCGGCGCAACGCGTCTTTTTCCGGCAGTAATTCGAAATACGTTTTGATGACCCCCGCGCGGTAGCGGTGCCAGACGTTATCCTTGCCGGCCAGCTCGGCGAGTTTGCTTTCCAGATACGCGCGGTCGCTGTCGGGCGTGCGGTTCTCTCTGTCGGAGAAAAAGAGGAATTCGATATGGTCAAAAGTCCTCAGCTTACGCCCTTCGATCATCGCCCGCTCGTTAAGCCACTTTCTGAGCTGCATGGCTTGCTGGTGTTGCGGCGTGTCGGACAGTTCAGCGAGATTGATTCCCTTTGCCAATGCGGCGGCGGTTGTTTCCGCCACCCTGCGGCCGTCGATCTCGAGCGCGTAGCGTTCGCCGCTCAAGCCGGTGACGGCCAGCATCTCGCGGTTGAGCTCCTGCGTGAACGGCACCCACTCCAGCGCAGGGGCGCAGGCCTTGTCGACGGGAAACGGCAGGGCTGCGGCGCGGCATGTGAACGTCAGCGTGCCGTCCGCCAAGTGGATGTCCGAGACCTCGCAGTTGTCGTGCCGGACGAGCTTGCCCTGACGGCCGTCCAGCGTCATTTCCGAAACGATGGCCGGCATTCCCTGCGCTTTCAGAAAAAGATAGGCCATGACCAGGTGCCCCGCCGGACCGGGATGAACGCGGTCGGGGCCGACCACCGTGAAACCGGGCTGCCGGGCCTGCCACTCCCGGTTGATGGCCTCCATGGGCGCATTGAAATCCACCCATCCGGCTTGGAGCGTTTCCGCGAGCCGCCGGGCGGCTGCACCGCAAGCCTGGAGTGCGTCGTTGACACCGAAGAGATTTTCCTCACTCTGGCTGCCGGTCTGGTCGTAGGGCGAGGGGCCGATGAGAATCAGCCTGACACCGTCACGGTGAAGCCGACCCGCGAGCATCTCCATGTTTTTGATGTGGCTGGCAATGGCTGCTTTTCGTTTCGCTTCCGTGTCGGGACCGGTTGTGCCGGGTTTGTAAAGACCGCGATTGACGTCGTTCATGCCCAGCATGACCGTCGCGACGGTCGGCTTACGCGCCGCGATATCCCAGTCGTAACGGCGCACGGCACCTGCGGCGGTATCGCCGGCAAAGCCGCAGTTGAACGTCTCAATCTGTCTGTCCGGAAAGCGTGTCAGATAGAACAGTGTGATCTCCGTGTGGTAAAGCATCTGATGTGTGATGCTGTCGCCAATGAAGCAAACACGGTCGCCGTCCCGGAACGGCTCGGCGGCTGCGCCCGCCGTCAACTGTAGCGACAGGCAAAGAGCGGCCGCCCACCACCTCACACTGTTGTTGTGGTTTTTGATCGATCGAATGAGAGTCACTGCTTCACCTCCTGAAACAACAGCGGCGCGAACTCCGCCAGACACCTGCGCCAGACGGGCCATGAGTGATCGCCGTCGGTCAGGTGGCACTCATGGCGAATCCCCTGCTCAGTCAGTTTCGCGGCGAGCTTTTTGACGCCCTCGGCATACCGGTCATCGCGGCCGCAGGCGAGCCACAGTAGCCGCAGCCGCGCGTTTGTATCCTGCGCAGCTTCAAGCGCCGACTGGACGGCCTCCGCGTCGCAACTGCCGCTGAACCCGCCGACCCACGCGAACCGGTCAAGCGCATTCAGACCGACGGTCAGCGACTGCCGCGCACCCATGCTCAGGCCGGCGATCGCCCGATGCTCGCGGCCCTCCGCCAAGCGATAGATCTTCTCGACCAGCGGAATCGCCTCCTCCAGCAGCTCACGGCGGAACGCCTCAAGTGCCCCGCGTCTCCGCTCGGTGTCCACCGTCCTCGGCAGCATACCGAAGGGATGGCCGTTGATCATCACGACCACCATCGGAACGGCCTTGCCGGTCGCGATCAGATTGTCGAGAATCCAGTTCGCTTTGCCGGTCTCGACCCATCCGCGATGATTTCCGCCATTGCCGTGCTGGAGCACCAGCAGCGGGAACCGCTTCGTCTGATCAGCTTCATACCCCGGCGGCGTGTAAACAAGTAGACTCCGCCGTTTCCCCAGCACACCCGACTGGTACTCGTGCGCATGAACCGTCCCATGAGGAACGTCCTGCCAGTCCCAAAGCGCGGGAGGCACTGACGGGATATGAAGGAGGCTCTTGCCCGGCTGAACTTGCGGCTTGATCGCCGGATTGTTCGGGTCGATGACATTCAGACCGTCCACCACAAATGAATATTCCCAAATCCCGGTCGGCACGGCAACCGCCGCGACCGACCAAGTGCCGTCTTCACCGCGGGTCATCGCAAGTGCCTGCTTGGACCATTGCCCCTGCAGCACAACTTCTTTCGCGTTCGGCGCCTTCAACGCGAAACTCCGCTGCGCGTCCGCCTGCTCCGCACCGTCAACGGCCAGCGCGCCGGTGAATAACCAGGCGGCAAACACGGTTACGGCTGGAAGGGCCTTCAGACAACACCACCTATTCCTGTTTTCAAACAGGGTACCGTTCATCCCACCACAAGCTGACACACATTTAAACATGGCAGCAAAGCAGGTGGGCCAACATGCGCAAGCCACGAAACCCATATTCAGAGGGAACTTGGCCCTCCTCGCACACCTCATGTTACGACTCCTCTTTGTTGCAGGGATCCCCCTGCGGTCCGCCGGGGCGCAACTCGACATGGTCGTTTCTTTTCGTTTGAATGATCAGGATCTCGCCGACCATCTCCTCATCCTTTTGCCCGTTGTGTTTGACCCGCGCCGTACGCCACGGGTTCGCGAGTTTCAGCAGACCCCCGTGCGGGCTGACAATGTCCACCACTTGGGTGCGCCCGCCCTGCCGCTTTCCGCTGACCACAAATCCGCCCGGCAAACGGACTTCGGAAAACCCGGCATCCGGCCACTTTTCGGATACGGCCGGAAAAACATGCGCCACGCCGCGCCGCTCATGGATCAGCATCTCCAGCAGGGCCGTGGCGCAGCCCATGGTGCCGTCCAACTGCATGACCTCGCTTTCGGCTTTCGGCTTGAGCTGTTCGGAACGGCGGTGGGCGGAAATGCCCGTGATGCGCGGGATGTAGACCGTCGCCAGGCCTTCGTTGACAAACAGTTCCCGCCAGATGTTGAGCAGCACGCGCGGCGATTCGCTGAAGCCGGATCGGGCCTGGATGATCGCCGCCCACGGCATGCACCATTCGCTCCAAAGCCCGATGCTCTTCTCGGTCCAGACCGTCAGCGTATGCTCCAGAATCTGCTCCTGTTCGGGTGTCGATTCGCCCAATGAATCGAACGGATAGATCGCCCCGAGATGCGAATGGTGGCGGTAAGACTCGGGCAGGTCCTGGCCCTCCCATAGGCCGATGCTCCGGCCGTAGTCGCCGGCCGGCCGATAAGCCGGAGGCCTGACGGGCACAAGGGAATAGCGCGGCAGCCGCGCGGGAATCTCCCGCCACAGCGGCTTGGCCGGAAGGTCAAGGATTTCGGACGCCTGAAGCAACGCCTCCGCCAGCATGTGGATGCAGGCCAGTTGCCACGAGGAATCGCGTCCCGCTTCCGCCTGATCGTGAAACGCGCCGAATTCCGGCGAGGGGGCCAGCGGCAACGAAAGCCGGCCTTCGTATTCCTCCAGCATGGCTTCATACACACGCATCGCGCCGGTCAGAAACGGCCAGGCCCGTTCGCGCAAAAAGACTTTGTCCTGACTGTAACGGTAGTACAACCAGTACATCTGCGCCAGCCAGCCCGTCACCGCTTGGTCAAGCACCGCATGTGGACGCAAGAGCGTTTGGCAGTGCCGGCCCTGGTCGTTGACCGAATGGGTCAGCAACAGGCCGTCATCCACATGCAACAGACGCGACGCGTTCTGGCGCATGACGTCCTGGACCTCCCGCGAATCCAGCATGTCGAAGAGCGGCATCAGGTGATGCAGGTTGCCCGAGGCGAAGCCCAGCGTGTAAATCATCTGGATATTGACGTTCAGGGTGTAATCGCCTCCCCACGGCGGCAGCCGGTGCTCTTCCAGCCACGGGCCTTGCAGCGGCGCGGGGCGGCGGGCGTGGGGGTTGGCCGCGCAGGCGAATTTGTACTGCGCGTACTCGTAGAACTTCTGGAAAAAGTCGTCGGGAATTGAAATGCGGGGGGTCTTGCCCCAATAATTGGCCCACCATTCTTCGTGCCGGCGACGGAATTCCGTTTCGCCGGCAGCGGCACACGGATCGGCCAGACCGGAGAACAGGGTTTCGCCGGCGGACCGCGAGCCGGCCAGACTCAAGCCCACCAGCCAGCCGGCCTCCACCCGCGCGGCTTTGGCGAACAGCCCCGGGTCTTCGGGACAGCCCTGGAACCAGCCAACCGCCTCCGGCGTGATGAAAATCTCCGGCGCGCCAAAGCCCCGCTGCGACAGTTCCTTTTGGGTCCACTCCCACGTCGGCCGCGGCGTCATCCGCTCGATCACCCCGCCGGGATCGCTCACCCACAGGAGGTCCGCCTGCGGGCTGAGCCGGAGTTCCACGACCGGATTGGGGGTCTGCGTGGCGGAGTCAAACTGGATTTCCAGGCAGGCTTTCCGAACATTCAGGCGGGCGCGGCTCGGCCGCAAGCCGGCGCGCAGGCCCAGATCGAACCGGCCGCCGGCCAGCAGGGTAGAGGCAAAAGGCGGCTTGGGCCGGATCTTTTTCGTGATCGCGTTCTTCAGGATTTCCGGCTGTTGCGGATCATTGAGCTTGAGCAGGGCTTGATAGTCGATGCCTTCCGGTATGACGACCCCCGTGGCGGTGATCCCAGACATCGTTGCGCGAAACGGTCAGGCGCAGCTCATCCTTTCCCCAAACGAGCGCACCGAACGCGCCATTCCCCAAGGCCATTCCGCAATGCGGACGGGCCAAGGGGAAAGGCCATTCCAAGATTTCCTTCTCGGCCAAGACGACCGAGGCCGCCAGCACCCCAAAGGATATGGCAGATCGTAGGGCGTTATTGATGCACACGTCTCTCTCCACCGCGTAGGGACTCATTATAGCGAGAGGTCATCTGTCAAGGAATACATGTTAAACCAAAAAACATATCTGCCAGTCCAGAAACAGTCCGCGTTGCGTTTCCGGGGATAACAAAGGGCACGATTCATCGTACGTCGTGTCGCGTCGCGTCCAAGATCATCGCCGCCATCTGCGCCAGATATAGAAGGTTCTGTCAAACTTGAATGTATATCCGAGATTCTCCAATCTGATGCGGGAAAGAAGAAAACGGTCGGTCGGATTTCTTCGGGGACAGAAAACCCATTCAACGCTAACGGCATGCCATCGGTCCATTCGCTCCCCGTCCAAACAGGAAGGATCCCCTCTTCGTGATATTTCCTGCCGCTATGGTACGCCGTGGTCCCCGCCTTGTCAGCCAACGCGAGTTGCGACAGGCGCGACACAGGCGACACCTCATTTGTCGAAGCACAAGCGAACAGCGCTTGCGCGACAAATATGACGACGCTCACATTGAACAAACGCAGGGATTGCGGGTAAAAAAACTGCGCGTTGGACAGGCTGTCCACGCGCAGTTTCCGGTTTCATGAACACGAGGTTTTAAGCCTTCTTAGCGGCTTTCTGGACAACCTTCTTGGCCGCCTTCTTGTAGCCGCACTTCGGGCAGACGCCTTTGACGAGCGCGACACCGCAGCACGGACAGCGATCCTTCGTCTTGCCGGGCTTGAACTCACACGACGCCGCGTTGACACCGCTCGTGAAGGTGATCTTGACGATGTTGAGCTTGTCCTTGAGCAGTTCGTAAACCATCTTGATCATGCCCTCGACGGTCATCGTCTCCTTGGTGACCACAAGACGGCAATCGGGATAGGCCTTACAGAGCTTGTTCGCGAAGGCTGGCCCCTTCATGGTGTTCGTCGTCGTGCCGTTTTTGATGCCCTCTTTCTCGTACACGCCGAGAATCGCGGGGAGCAGCGGATCGTCCTCACGCAGGATCAGCGCATGGTCAAAGTTCTTGATCACCTCCCACGCCGTCTTCTGAATCTCATTGCACGGGAACACCATGTTGACGCCGGGGTTGATCGTGTCCTCGACCTCGATGGTGAGACCACCCGTGTGACCGTGGAGATAGCGCGCTTCGCCCGCGAAGCCGTAGAAGCGGTGCGCGTACTGGATGTCGAACCTGGTGATCGATTTCATGGTGTCTTCCTTTCTTTGGATTGAGGGCGTGGGTAGCCGTGCCCGGCCCGGATTATCGCCGTTACGTCGGACATTATAGCCGGAACCGGAAGCAAAATCAACCGCCGTCCACCGCCGCCGGCGGTTCCAACCTCAGCCCCGCACACAGCGCGTCCGAGCGCATCGAGTCGTGGTGCGCGGCGTCCTCCACGACCGCGAACGTCGGCAGCCTGTTGCCCACGTGAAGGCTCATATGGGTTTTGGCCGCAGCCTTCTTCCGGCGGTGCCGCGCCCAGTCGAGCTTCTCCGCGATCCGCGGGACCGCCTCCGGGTGGCGTTGGAGAAGGTGTTGCGCTTCAGGGCCGAGGTACCCCGGATGCGGTTCAACTCGGGCTCGTGCAGCCGGGCCGCGTCGCAGATCTCGTTCAGACTGCCCGAGCGGGTGAGATCTGTCCGTAGAGCAACGCCAGCACGTGGCTGGTGCAGGAGAACGTCCGGATGTCCGCTCCGACCTCACGCGCGATCCGATCCGGAAACCCCTCCGGAATCCACTGGACGATCTGCCGCAGGACGTTGTACGCTGTTCTCGTTGGCCTCGGGGTTGCTCGGTCACGCGCCTTTGGTTTGTTTTTTTCATACGCCTGTAGGCTACAGGCGGACGGCCCCGGCACCAGCATTTTTTTTTTTGCGGGATTACGGGGTTGAATCTTTTCGCCCCCCGCATAATAAGTGCCAATCATGGGAACCGGTATGTCACCGGTCTACCCTATGGGATGGTCGTGGTATCGAAAGTTGGCTTCGGGTGGGGAAGATCAATAAGCAACAGAGGGGACAGAGGGATGACGCTGAGGATTTCACTGGCAGCCATGGCGCCGATTCTTTGCAGGAGGGTGGCGCCGATGCTGAAACTGACGGTTGTTGCCGCAGTGTGTATCGCTTTCGCCAGCTACATGGCGCGCGGCGGAGAGTTGCCGAGGGTGTGGATCTCCACCTCGGGGATCAATGACCTGAACATCGCTGAGTTGCCGTCCATGGCCGATGACCTCAAGGCCCACGGCATTGATGTTTTTGAGGCGCGCGGGAACTGGTCGCGCGAGAGTCGCGAGTTCGCACTCAAGGTTTGCAGGGAGAAGGGGCTCAAGCTTTTTGTCGGCGTCAGCGATGCGAGCCGCAACTTTAATCAGGCGCGTAACGCCGAACTGGCCGTGATGATCGGGGGTGCCTATCGCGGTAAGGCGATCGACCGGACACTCTATTCCTTTGCACCGGGCCGTCACTCGATCATCGTCGAACCGCCGGTTTATTCCGTCGGACAGTGCTACGGCAAATTCCCTCACTATATGATGATGGGTGATGGCCACTATTACGGTCTCTACGTGCCGACCGGTCGCGCCGAGATCATCGTGCCCGAGAAGCTTTACGACGGCGCTCAGCACCTGCGGATCATTCCCGCGGCGGTCCGGCGTGCGCCGAAGGGCGCACGGCCCGAAATCGACACGGCGGCGAAGTGCGAGAAGACGAAATGGATCGAGAACCGCTATCTCGTGCAGGTCGACTTTGATCTGACCGGCTGCGATGACTGCCTGCTCGACAAAGTCGGCATCGCCGTCTATTGGCACATGGATGTCTTTGATTTCGAGTTCAAACCCGAACGGGGATGCTACAGCGTCTTCTCGAAACGTATTCGCGGCAAGCAGGCGCAGAACGCCAAAGATCTGATCGAGGCGTGGGCGGAGGCCGCGGGAGGCACGTTCCCTTCGGACGTCATCATCGCCGCGCGCATCGGTGACGAGGTCTTCAACCATACCGGCATGCTGGACACGCACGGCGTCGTCTCGCTGCCGCTCTGGGGCTTTTCAGAACCGGGCCGGATTGCGATCGAGCAGGCGATGAAGCCGGGCGAGACCTATCCGCGCACCTTTGGCTATCCCGAGATTTACGGTGCGGAAGCGTCCGCCCGCTATCTCGCGACCTACCACCGCGCCTGCGCCGATACGGTGAAGGCGGCGGTCGACGTCTTTCACACCGTCGGCGTGAAGGGCTTCCGCAACACGACCCGCGGCGGCTGCTGGGCGTATCAGAACGATCATGACGGCACGGGGCAGGAGATGCTGGCGCAGGTTCTCGACTATCTGCACCTTGATCCCTATCCCGTGGCCGGTGACCGTTACAACGAAGGCTGCATCCCCTTCGACCTGCAGTACATGAAGGGACTCTCGCGGCGTTACAACAAGCCCATCATCAACTGGATGCAGGCGCACGCCTTCGGTTCGGGCGGGCTTACCCACCCGACGCCGGAACAGATCGACCGCATGTACGCACAGGTTAGGGAGATCCGTCCCGACGCGATCATGTGGCTCGGCTACGGCTGGGACAAGAAGATCACGCACTGCACGTTCCCCTGGCAGCGGCCCGACAGTTGGGATCGGGCCAAAGCGTGTCATGCTGACTTTCATCAGCTCGCGCCTGACCCCCTCAAGCGTGCCGACATCGCGGTCGTGCGGACCTATCTTGACCGTGCTGCGGTGACGGGCCGCGGAGACCGGACGCTGCGGGATCGGGCCCTCGAGGCGGAGGTGCGGCAGCTCGTGAAGGCGGGCACCCCCTACGATATCTTTGAGGTGCCGCCGGACCTTTCCGATGACGCGCGCCGTCGGCTGAGGGACGAGCTGGTGCTTTACACGACCATCATTCCATCTGATTTCAAAATCGATTAACCGATCAAACCGGAAGGAGAAAACGGTCATGACAATGAAGACAGTCATATTCTGTGCGGTGAACGTTCTTGTAGCTTGGATGGTGGGCGCAGCCCCGCAGGTGTGGGTCGATTGCCACTCAACCGTAACCCCGGCCGATGGGACACCAGAGGCTCCCTATACGACAATCCAGGAGGGTGTGGATAACGTCGATTCCGGTGGCACGGTGTGGGTGCGGCCCGGCGTCTACGACCAGGGACTCACCGAGGAATTGACGGGCACGATGCCGGCGGGGCGTTCGCGCGTCTCGATCACGAAGCCGCTGACTCTTAAATCGACCGGCGGCAAGCTGGTCACGTTCATCCGCGGCGCGGCCGCGACCGGCAAGATGCCCGACGGCGAGACACCTGATCCTTCCTACAATGAGACACTCGGACTCGGCGCCGACGCGATCCGCTGCATCTATGTGACGGAGTCGGCGGCCAACAACGCGACGGGGGTGCGTATCGAAGGTTTCACGATCGAGAACGGTTATACGATGAACGACAATAAAGAGCCATCCGGTGCGTACGGTCAGCAGGTACGCCGCAATCTCGGTGGCGGTGTTGCCTCGGTTGCGCCGGACGGAACCTCCGGCGACGGCGTTCATAATACCCTGGTGGTCGATTCGACGATCCGCAACTGCGCCGCCACGCGCGGCGGTGGCGCGCTGGGCGGCACGTTCGTCAGGTGCTTTTTCACCGGCAACAGGTGTGCCAACAACGGCGCCGCTGGGCGCAACAACAGACTCTATAACTGCGTGCTCGAGAGGGCCAACCTCTCCTACAACAACCTCGCCATGAACTGCACCTTTTTCGGCGGCGGAACGGCGGCGAGCAACTCCAAAGCGCTCATCAACTGCCTGTTCCTCGGCAACACCTCCGCCTCCGATACGACGGACAGTGCATCAGCAACGAACTGTGCGACCATCTCCTCGACGGTGCTCCCCGGCGAAAACAATATCAGCTCTATCACCGCGCCGGTATTCAAGACGCCAGCGCCGGCCTATTTCGGCGAGGACTGGGGCATCGTCAGCGGTGGGGATGTGATCGGCGCGGGGGCGGTTGAGCTGTGGAACGAAAGGGTGAACAACCTGCCGGAGGATCTCAGGAACGTCGACTTCAACGGACGTCCGCGGTTCGTGGACGGTAAGCTGTCGATTGGTGCAACCGAGGCCATCGACGCTTCGAAACTGGCCGGGGCACCGCTCTGCATCGGGACGTCGAAGCTGATCGTAGTCGGCCGCGACGGGGCCGAGTATGTCTGCGCGTCCAATGACATGTTCTACAGCGAGACCTGGCCGGTGCAGTACAAACTGCGCGCCGTCAAGAACGATCAAAACCAGACTCCCGTCCGCATCAAGCACTTCCTTGACGATAGCGAACAGATGTGGGCCACGAGACCTTCCTGGGATCAGGATGGATATTTCTATGTGACGCCGTATTATGACAGAGATCGTGTCCACAAGGTCACGCTCGAATGGAACAGTGCCGTGCGTTATGTCGACGCCGAGAACGGTAGCGATGAGACGGGTGATGGCACCGCAGAGAACCCGTATAAAACCATCACCTACGCTTGCTCACGGATCGGCTTCGGCACGATTTACGTCGCGCCGGGCATTTATTCGCCGGGGACCCAGGGGACGACAGTCACGGGGGGCATCGCGACCACGGTCTTTGTGCCGGTCAACGGCTTTTATCATATCCGGGCGCTCGGCTCGAAGGAGGAGACCATCATCGAAGGCGCGATCGATCCTGACACGGCCGAGACCGACGCGCTGGGTTGCGGGCCTAAGGCCGCCCGCGCAATCTACGCCGAGAGCTGTACGCTGTTCACCGGTTTCACGATTCGCAACGGGCGTACGCTGACTGAAAAAATTGAAGGCGTGGATAACGCCGAATGGGGACTCGGTTCCGCCTGCTTCCGTGGCAACGCGTTCTTCACCGACTGCGTGCTCTCCAATTTTGTCGGCAATGTGCTGTCGGTCGGTGCCGGTGGCGGTATCCGCCGCTCACTGGTCAGCGACTGCCGGAACTTGAGCGGCACGGCCGCCATTCAGGACTGTTACATCTCCGATTCGATCCTCAAGGACTTCCATGGGGCGCCGGCTGTGTCCACAAGCTGCCGGCTTTACAACACGACCGTGTACACCGAAGAGGTGGCGCCGATGGCGGTGGCGGGATCACTCTCGCTCAACAACTCGATTTTGCTCTGCGGCGGAAGCGGTCTGAGCGCGGGTAACAACGCAACGCCCACTGTCAACAACTCCTTCCTGTGGGGATTTGAGAGTCCCCGGACGGCGTCGTCCATGATCGATCCGTTTGTCGTGGACGCGGCTGCGGGAGACTTCCGGCTTTGGGGCGATTCGCCGGCCGTCACCCAGGCGGACCTCGCTGTCGGCATCGCGCCGTTTTTGGCCGGTGTCGACTATTACGGGACGCCTTATTCCAACGCCTGGGCACGCGGCGAGAGTTTCTGCGGCGCGGTGCAAGACGTACGGATCGGTTTTGCGGCGTCGGCGGTCAACAATGTGACGGACGGCGCGATCACGCCTTCTGGACATTTTGCTGTCGAGGATGGTGAGGAGGTGACCTTCACGGCGGCGGAACCCAACCGCAACCTGAAATACTTCCTTGTCAACGGTGTCGTGACTCCGGCGAGCGCCGACGGGAAGGTCACAGTCCGGTTTGACGCTTCGAAGGGGGTCAATACGGTTCAGGCTGTCTATGCCAATGAGTGGTACGTCGCGCCGGATGGCACCGGTAGCGGTATCGATGCCGAACATCCGACGTCGCTGCAGGATGCGCTGACGAAGGCGGTCGCCGGCGATACGGTCTATGCGGCGGAAGGCGTGTACAACACCGGCTCGATGCTCCACACGACGCCGTTCAAGGAGGGCATTACGCCGTACATTCCGGCACGCGCCTTCATTCGCAGTGGCATCAGCCTCATCGGGGCGGGAGCCGACAAGTCGATCATCGAGGGTGCGCCCGATACCGCGCATGATCCGGACCACGGAATCGGTCCGAACGCCGTCCGCGGCGTCGTCATAGAAACCGCAGCCGAACTCGCCGGCTTCACTGTCCGTTACGGCCATGTCGATGGCGCCAAGAGTTCATCCGATCCTGAAGACGACAACCATCACGCTGGCGGCATTCTGGGGCGGAGCGGCGCCCTGATCCGCGATTGCAATATCGTCAGCAATAACGCGCCGCGCGCCGCCGGTGCGCGGTATGGTACTTACAACCGCTGCCGGTTCATCGGCAATCGGTGCTGGGTGAACGGCTCGGCGTTCCGCGACGCGACGGTGAATGGCTGTTTCTTCGACTGGAATGTCGGTCCGCTTGTCGCCCACTACTACAGCGCGGTGAGGAACAGCACCTTCGGGCGTCACAACCGCCAGTCGGTCGATGACACCTCGGCGTCCACGGCGCTCGGAACCTGCAACTCCTCCATTGTCATTCCGAATGTTCTCGTCTGCGCCGGCAACATTACGGAAAGCACGAACCTGACCTTCAGGAACTGCGTGTTTCCTCTGGGGTCTATGACTGGCGACGTGGCAGTGCACGAGAACACCGTGTACGGCTCGCAGGAGGAGCTGGTCCTCGACGAGCGCGATGCGCCGGTGATCGGCGTCAATCCCGCCGTCGATCACGGTCTGGCGTCCGCGTGGACGCTCGGTGACACGGATGCCGCTGGGAACCCGCGTATCCAGAACGCCCGAATGGATACTGGCTGTTACGAAGCCGATTGGAAGCCGCGCTATTCAACCGATCTGGCGAAGCGGCGGCTCACGGTCATTGAGGCACCTGGCATGGCGTACGAGGGCGAGGGGGCGAAATCGTTGGTGATTCCCGAGGGCACGGTTGTCATCGAGTGGGCAAACGAGCCCGGTTTCAGCAGCGGAAAGAACGCCTTCAAGGCGCAGGTTTCGGGCACGGGGTCGCTCGTGATCCTGCTCAACGGAGAGGAGTTCCGGACGCTGACGGCCGCGGACGGTCTCGTGACGCTAAAGTTTGCCCTCTCCGAACAGCCGGTCAACACGCTGACGTTTACCTATATGCCGGGTGCTGATGATGATGGCGCGGCGGAGATTTCCGAGTTTACCGCACCCGCGCACGGTCTGAGGGTGATTGTCCGGTAGCGGAAAAAGCGCAACTGATAACCAAGGGACGGGATAACACCCGACGCCCGACTCCCGACGGGAGGGACATCGCCCCGAGATGTCCGCGGACGGTTCGGGGGAACCGTCCCCACCAAGCACGCGCGGACGCCTCGGGGAGGCGTCCCTCCCGGGAACATGCGGCGGTTTGCCCCTCACGAGAGAAATGAGACACCCTGCGCAACAGGGTCAGGGCAGGGTTCTAACAAGGCGGAAACCATGGCTGTTGCTCCGGTACGACGGGCCGTTGTAGTAGCGATACGCCGAACGGCAGCCCGACGCGGTGCTGACCCAGCAACCGCCCCGATGCACGCGGGACGACCCCGAATCCGCCCCCTTGGGATCGGAACCGCTGTCGGGCGTCCCGTCCCAGTCCAGGCACCACTCCCACACGTTGCCGTGCGTGTCGTACAGCCCCCACGCGTTCGGCAGCTTGCCGCCGGCCGGCTGTGCGGCGGTCGGGGGCGTGGGGTCGTTGAACTTGTACCACCCCAGGGCATTCAGGTATTTGTTGGTGTTCCCGTTGTTGTTCTCCTCGCCCCCGGAGTATTTCGCATCCGCGTTGCCGTCGTTGAACGCCGTCGTGGTCCCGGCCCGGCAGAG